>OGPP01000063.1_pt1 | contig 137792 bp, 114 predicted proteins | sample 1553021 | NCBI WGS metagenome assembly OGPP01 (sample SAMEA2580217, study PRJEB22360) | human gut metagenome | biome: human gut; feature: human-associated habitat; material: faeces | place: Denmark | collected 2008/2010
CTCCATTTCTCCGTTTGGAGAAACTCCGATGCACTCAACAGGCTAAAGCCCATAAATTAAAAAATCCGGGAGATGAACCATCCCGGATTTTTAAAGCTTTGTATTGTCTGTATTGCCTGCAAGCGATCTCGCTGACTTTATACTATGATCATTTCATATACGATTTTTCCGTGCTTCGCACTCTCAAAATCACCACTTCCAGTCGGTAGCCTCCATCTGAGTGGCTTTCATATGCCGGTAGATACCGTCTTTTGCTTCCAGTTCGGCGGGCGTTCCCTGCTCTGCCACCACGCCATCCTTCAATACAACGATCTTGTCTGCATCCGCCACAGTACGCATGCGGTGTGCAATGATCATAACAGTCTTATTTCGGATCAGCTTGGAAAGAGATTCCTGAATCAGTGTCTCGTTATCTACATCCAAAGAAGCGGTTGCCTCATCCATGAGAATAATGGGTGCATCCTTTAAAAAGGCTCTGGCAATGGAAATCCGCTGTCTCTCACCGCCGGACAGTTCCGAACCGTTCTCACCGATCATGGTCTGCCAGCCGTTCGGAAGCTTCTCCGCGAACTCATCGCAATGCGCCAGTTTTGCCGCAGCCAGCACTTCTTCGTCCGTAGCATCCTGCTTGCCGATACGGATGTTTTCCATCACCGTATTATTAAACAGCGTCACATCCTGGAACACGATGGCGTACAGAGACATCAGTGTCTCCGGATCGATGGTGGAGATGTTCATGCCGCCCACGGTGATCTTACCTTTATGGATATCCCAGAAGCGGGAAGCCAGTCTGGACACGGTGGTCTTACCGCCGCCGGAAGGGCCGATCAGTGCTGTCACTTCGCCCTGTTTCGCCGTGAAAGTGACATCGCGAAGTACGGTATCCTGACTGTCATAGGAGAATCCCACATGAGAAAATACAATGTCATACCCCTTAGGATCCATGGTGTCGGCACCGGTCTGGATCTCATGGGACAGGATCTCATCGAGACGGTCACACTGCACACTGGTACTGATAATAGCTGCCAGATTCTGCAGTGCCACCTGCAGGGGATCATACATCCGGGATACCAATAGGAGGAATACGAAGAAGGTCAGGATATCGATCTCCCCCTGTACCAATAATACACTGCCAATCAGTGCCACGGTCGCGATACCAAGTTTTAAGATCATCTGGGCACCGCCTACAAAGACTGCCGTACCAAGTTCTGTCACCAGTGCATGTTTTTCCACGGCACGGATCTTGCCCTCTAAGCCTTCCATGTACTCAGCCTGGGCATTGTTGGCCCGGAGGTCACGTACGGTCTCCAGGCATTCCTGAATGCCGTCAGCACAGTCCATTTTTAATTTCATCTGCTTCTTACTTAAGCTCTTCTGTACCCTGCCGGAACATCCCACAATGAGGAAAGACACAGGCAGTACCCACAGTGCTGCGATTGCCATTCTCCAGTTTAGGAAAAAGGTACCCACAGCGATCAGTGTGGTGGAGATACAGGAACCAACCAGTTCCGGAATGAAATGGGAGGATGCAGTCTCCATGGTGGCACAGTCCGCCATAATGGTGCTGGTCAGATCGGACAGATCCTTTTTTCCGAAGAAGGATAACGGGATCTTACGCAGCTGCTCTGCCAGGGCGATTCTGCGCACACCACTCTCCACATAGGTTGCCAGGAACGTGGCACGATACTGCACCAGTGTCGTCAGGGCGATCAGAAGAAGACAGAGTACGCAGCCCACAATGTAGAAAACACCTCTGCCTGCCATGGTGCCCTGTAAGTAATCTCTTACCAGAAAATACAGCATCCATACCGGAAACATCAACACCAGATCGGAACATGTTACGGATACAAATGCCTTTATCATATCCTTCGCACCTTTTTCGGAAAGTGCGTATTTATGCTGCAATTTTGCCTGTAAGCTACTCATTCTATTTCTCCCCCTTTCCTACTTTCCAGCTGACAGATTTATTGTACTCTTCCCACATATGGGCATACAGTCCGTTTTGTTCCAGCAACGTCTTATGGGTACCCTTCTCTGTGATCTCACCGTCTTTCAGGACACAGATGCGGTCAGCATCCACAACGGAGGACAATCTGTGGGCGATCATGATCACGGTCTTGCCTGCGGAAAGCTTCGTGAATGCCTGCTGTACCTTCGCCTCATTATCCGGATCGGCAAAAGCGGTAGCTTCATCTAGGATCAGGATCGGAGCATTTTTTAACATCGCTCTCGCAATGGACAGGCGCTGTGCCTCACCTCCGGATACATAAGTACCCTGACTTCCGATGACGGTATCCACACCATCCGGCAGTTTTGCAATGATATCCTCACACTGGGCATTTTTCAGAGCCTCCATGACTTCTTCTTTGGTGGCATCCTTTTTGCCCATGCGGACATTATCGTAAATGGACATCTTAAGCAATCTGCTGTCCTGAAATACGAAGGACACCATATTCATCAACTGTGCGGAAGGAATATCCTTCACATCCACGCCGCCGATGCATACCTTACCTTCTGTGGTATCATAAAAGCGGGCGATCAGGCTGGCCAGAGTGGTCTTACCGCCACCGGAAGGGCCTACGAAAGCCACATGCTCCCCTTCTTTTATATCGAGATTGATCTGATGCAAAGCATCTCTTCCCGCATTTTCATAGCGGAAGGATACATTTTGTAACGCAATGGAATAATCCTTGATGTTCTGTTCTTTTTCTGCTTCCGGCAGAGGCTTCCTGCTTAAGATATCTTCGATTCTGTTCAGGGAATCTTCCACGAGCATTTTATTTTCTCCGCTGTATGCGATCTTATTTAAGGTCACTGTTAATACTGGAGTGATAATGATGTAGAACAGAAGGTTGATCAGCACCGCAGGATCCCCGCTCGCTCCGCCGAACCAGTAAGCGGCACCGATCAGAACAGCAAAGATCGCATTGATCAGTGTGGTAAAGCCTACCATGGGCCACATCAGTTCTTTGGTATAGGCGATGGTCCATTTTTCATATTTTTTAATAGAGGTCTGAAACCGCTTGAAAGAAAATACCGACTGTCCGAAGGTCTTCACCACAGGGATACCACGGACATATTCCACAGCTTCGCTGGACATTTCCTCTAACGCATTCTGGTACTCTTCCATCTTATCCTTCATACGCTGTCCGGTCATTGCACCCATGATGAGAAATGCAAATACCACGGGTACCAGACTTAACAGCCCCAGTTTCCAGTCAAACACCACCAGTAATACCAACAGTCCCACAGGTGTTGCCATTGCCCCTGCCTTATCCGGCATCTGGTGTGCCAGATAGGTCTCGGTGGCTGCGGTGGACTCGTTGACGATCTTGCGGATCTTACCGCTGCCCTCACTGTCCATGAATCCCATGGGCAGCGTCAGAATATGACGCATCAGCGTGCTTCGCATATTCGCCTGCACGTGGAAGGCTGCAATGTGGGAGCACAACAGTGCGCAGATATAAATGCTCATGGAAAGCAGTGCAAATCCCACGGCACTCCATCCAAGCCCCGACAGATTCTGCGCCTTGCTATAATCCGGCGCTGCCAGCACCACTTCCTGCATGATCCGCCATATGTAATAGAACGGCAATAATGCGATCAGGGCACTGGCGGCAGACAGGATCCACGACGCAATGGTCAGATACTTGTAGCTGCCCGCATAGGTAAACAGCTTCTGCATAGTACTTTCTTTTTTCATGTGATTTTTTCCCTCTTTCCCTTTATGCTTTTTGTCATAACACTGCTTATTTTGAATTAGCCAAGACTAACCGCATCGGTTTTTATAAGACTGCCTCAGCTTTCAGAAGCAGTCTTTTCGTTTCAGATTTTCCGGGTATTTCGGAGACTTAGTCTTCCCATTACCCCAGCTTTATGATGGCACCCCAGCCACCATAATGATATTTCTCCAGCATGTGGAGGTATTTTCTAGCGGTATCCCTGTCCATGCGGTGACGGACAACTTCAAACATACTGTCGAACATGGCTCTCGCTGTGATGTGTACGAACTCCTCCGTAATTTCACTGCCGTCCTGCAGGGACGCCGTCGCCTCCATATATTTGTAGGTGTACTCCGTCTCGATCTCCACCAGATGTTCCACAAAGTCCTGGTACCTGGTACCGTAGGACGCATCCAGCAATAGCTGGAAATCCTCAAAGTGATCGTAGACATAATCCAGCATTTCGTCCATTCCGGAAGCTACATACGTCTCCATCACTTTCGGCTGGACCTCTGCCTCCCTGGCATGAAATTCTTCCTGCGTCTTCAGAAATATCCGGGTCAACCCCTCTGCCGCAGGCTCCACAATGGCACCAAACAGTCCTTCCTTATCCCGGAACCTGGAATAGATGGATCCGGTAGTAGTGTCCGCCTTCGCCGCGATGGTCCGCAGGGATGCTTCGGAATATCCCTTCTCCAGGAATTCTTCCTTGGCGCAGGCGAGAATTTTCCCTGAAACTCCTTCGATCGGTTTTGTCACTTTTTCCTCCAAAAATTTATAACAGTGTTATATAACACTGTTATAAATATAAACACATTCTATTTTTCTGTCAAGAGGGGAAAACTTATTTTAAAGTTCAGCCCGCACCATCGTGCACACCCGGTCCGCCAGTTCGATGGTGGAGGGTCTGTGGGCGATCATGAGGATCGTCTTCTGTCCCTGGAGGTTCCGCAGGGCTTCGTTGACCGCCTGTTCCGACTCGTTATCCAGTGCCGAGGTTGCCTCATCCAGCAGGATGATGGAAGTATCTTTTAAGATTGCTCTGGCAATGGCAATCCGCTGTCTCTGCCCGCCGGAGAGATTGTTGCCCCGCTCGCCCACCGTGGTATCATACCCTTCCGGGAATTCCATGATAAAGTCATGGGCATGCGCCTGCATTGCCGCTTCTCTGATCTCTTTCTCTGTGGCATCCGGTCTTCCCATACGGATATTCTCCGCAATGGAGCCCTGGAACAGGTACGGCTCCTGGGGGACATAGGCGATCTGACGGCGCAGGTCTGCCAGGTCACTCTCCCGCATAGACATTCCGTTGACACAAATATCGCCTTCTCCTAAGGGATACAGTCCCAACAGAAGCTTGGAGAGGGTCGTCTTGCCGCAGCCGGATGCTCCGGTGATGGCAACACATTCTCCCTTTTTCACCTCTAAGGTAAAATTGCGGAGCACGTCTTCTTCTCCGGTGTAAGAAAAGCGGATGGTCCGGATCTCCACGGCATTGGGTGTCTGCATTCCCTGCATGGTCTGTACTACGGTTGTCTCTGCCTGTGCCGGTTTGGTCTTCTGCCCGGCATGCGTCTCTGCCTGCGCTGTCTCCGCTATCCGTTCGTCGCCGTTCTCCCGATACCAGTTTGCCGGCTCCTTGACCTCATCGAGGAAATCAAAAATATTCTGAGCGTTGGCGAGACATCCCACCAGCTCCGGAATGTACTTTCCGATCTGTAAAAACTGGAATGAGAAGGAGGCATACATGGTATAGATCGCCGCCAGCGCTCCCAGGGTGGTGTATCCTTTATCCACATAATAGACTCCCAGCATTAAAAATACTAGGGAGCACAATAGCTCAAAGCCCTTGCTGCTGCCCTCCAGGCAGGCGGTATATAATGTCTTGCGCCCATACTTTTTCTCATAACGGTGATTCTCTTCCCGGAACTTCGCCACGGTCCCCCGTCCGCCGGAAAACATCCGCACCTGCTCCATTCCCTGCAGCATGTCTGACAGTCTGTTGGTCATGGCGGTGTTAATTCCGGACAATTCTCTGCTGATGCGGTGCATGGGATTTAACAATAACAACTCGATTGCCATCATCACGCTGTTGACCGCCAGCAGGCACATCGTCAGCTGCCAGCTTAGCAGAAACATCGGCACCAGATACGCCACCACCTGTAAAAAGGGCATGACCACTCTCCGCAGTCTGGAGCCGTAGATATCTCCCATTTTGGTAAGATCGTATGACACCTTGGAGACGATCTCGCCGCTGTGATGTTTTTCATAATAGCTGTATGGCAGGCTCATCTCCGCATCCAGCACCTTCTCCGACAGGTCACCATAGACTCTTTTTGCCTCCACGTTGTAACGGATCGTTGCCACACGGTAGATCAACAGGGATATGACACCTACTGCCACGATGACTGCGATGGAATAGCCCAGTCTCTCATATTCGCCGGTCTGTGCGATGTCCACCACACATTTCATCAGCAGAGAACTCATGATGCCGAACAGTGCAAATGTCACGCTCATCACGAAGATGGAACCGAGATAGACAAACCGCTTTTTCCCCATGACACGCATGGATCGGATAAATAACTTATAATTTTCCATGGTCTGCCTCCTCTCCGTACATTGCCGCATAGACGCCGCCCTGTTGTAACAATTCCGCATGGGTGCCGCATTCCGCGATCCGCCCCTGCTTCAGCACATAGATCCGGTCCGCATTCTGCACCGTGGACAGTCTGTGGGCAATGGTGATGCAGGTTCTGCCTGCCATCACCGTGCGAATCGCCTCCTGGATCCCGCTCTCCGTCTCCACATCCAGTGCGGATGTCGGCTCATCCAACAAAAGTACCGGCGCATCCTTCAGGATCGCTCTGGCAATGGCAAGGCGCTGTTTCTGTCCACCGGAGAGAATGGCACCCCGTTCTCCCACCATCGTCTCATAACCTTCGGGCAATGTCTGTATGAAATCATGAATCTGCGCCTTTTTGCAGGCTTCCACGATTTGTTCTTTCGTCGCTCCCGGCTTGCTGTAGGCGATGTTCTCCGCGATGGTCGTGGGGAACAGGAATACATTCTGGGAAACCAGCGCGATCTGCTCCCGCAGGGCTTCCCGGTTCCATTCCTCGATTGGTCTGCCAAAGATCCGGTATTCTCCGCCCGTTTTTTCATAAAATCCGCACAGAATGCGGAAGATCGTGCTCTTTCCACCGCCAGACTCACCTACAAACGCGACATTTTCTCCCTTTTTTACAGAAAACGTAAGCCCCTGTAATACCGGCACATTTTCATGATAGGAAAAATCCACCTTTTCAAACGCGATCACGTTCTCTACCGCCCGGGGCGCTGCATCCGCGCATCCTTCGCCGGAGGGTTCCTCCTCTGCGGACAGGATCCTTTCCACACGGTCCACACTGACCATTCCCGCAGAAGCATCCACCATGGCAAAGGGCAGTCCGGTATAGGCATCCACGAATTTACTCAGGATCATGATAAATCCTACCAGTCCGCCCAAACTGACCACTCCGCGGCTCACCAGCCATACGGCATAGACGGCACTGATAATGTTGGGAAGCCACTGGATCAGCTTTCTTACAACGATGGCGGTGTTGGTGATCTGGGTACGCTTCTCCTCATTCTCCACCAGTTCCACCGACGCTTTGTGCATCTTTTTGCGGAAGACCTCTTCGATGCCGAAGGAACGCAGTACCAAAATGCCGCTGACCGCATCCTGGGCGATCTGCGCCATCACGTCTGTCTTCTGTCTGTAGTTCGCCTGCAGACCACGGATCCGTTTTACCAGCTTCCCGGCGATCCAAAAGATCAGGGGATAGGTGATCAGGATAACTGCCAGTAATCCCAGATTCGTCTCTCCGATGTAGACCGCATAGGTAAAAATACCGATGAAGCTGGCGATCATGTCCGGCAGCACGGTCTCTAAGAAGCTGGCGATCTCCCCCAGGTCTCCGATGACTTTGTTGAGCAGCGTGGCGGAATAGTTCGCATCAAAATATTTATATTCCGTGCGGTACAGTTTTTCTCCTACCAGGTCTCTATACTCCGTACAGACTTCCACCGCATACCGGCTGGCTGCCGCACTCTGCAAGAAAGCCGCTATGGTTCCCACCACCGTGTAAATCAAAAATTGCAGCAGAAAGCTGCCAAACAGGACTTGCCTGCCTGACAGCATTTCATCGATCACGCCGCTGATGATTTTATTTCCCTGTACCAGGATCACACTGACCGCCAGTGCCAGAATCGCTTCTGCCAGAAGCAGTGCGCCGTGTCGTATCATACAGCCTGTGAATACCTTCTTATTATGCATACGCCCCCCCGTTGTCTTTTGTTCGTAATTTTAATAATACTATATATTATAAATTACCATTTTATAAAATACAAGTTTGACATTTTATAAAAGTAATGTTATCATAATTTTAGAAAAGGTGCTACTGATGACGGTTCACCTGATTTATATGAGAAAAAATGACTGCTCAACTTGTCAGGTTAGGGGCGGTCATTTTTTTGTGGTCTTATCACTATTAGAACCAATCGAATAGCCAAGACCCAAACAGGTTAAGCATAGTCCTCCTTTCCAAGATTTCCCATATGGGATGATCTATGTAATCAGAGCTATCAACTCTCCGCAAAAAGTGAACCGCCATTCACGTCAACGTGAAGTAGCACCTTAAGGCTAACGCCCATATACATTATATAGAACATTCGTTCTGCTCGTCAACTTATTTATTGTTAGTATTCCTTTTCATAGGTATGATCTCCGTCCTGATAGGATCCATCCGATACCAGGAAAATGGATGTACCGTCCATTTCCATCTGTGCATAAGCAACATACCCTTTCGCGGCAAAGAAACCGCTGTAGGAACTGTTCTCCACATAGATCCAAGTGGTATTCTCCTGCTTTGCGGTGTCCAGTCCCGCCGCAAGCGACTCCTGTTGTGCTGCAAGTGATTCCTTCAGTTGTTCCACCTCTTCCTGTTTTGCAGCCGCCTGCTCCAGCGCCGCATTCGTTGCCGCATCAGCTTCGCTGCTCCCCGCTTCGTTGGTCAAAACAACTGTCGTTCCGTCCTTCGGATTCGTCAGAAAACATACCGCCACGATCACGCATACCACGACTGCCGCCAGCAGGATCCAAAAGGACGGTTTCTTATAATTCAATACTTCTTTCACTCTTTTTTTCACCCCTACTTTCCCAAAGGCAAGCGGACATACCATCACCAGCCGCCTTTGCATACTACAGGAAAGCAGTGCATAGGAATAGCTTTTGCGTTCTTACAGAGTAAAATCTCTCACCGCGCTCTCATCACATGCCAGTTCTAGATCCCAACAGAACAATATGTATGCTGCCCAGACTAACGGATTGAACCAGTGAATCATAAGGAGCACAAAACCGAGTGGTTTCCACCACTGGTCGCCCCGCTTAAGATAGTACCAACGAAAAACGTGTTTTTCCGTGTGAAACTTAGAACTTCTTCACAATAGAGCCCTTGCTCTGAGTGATTAGAAGTTCTTTTCACACTGCTCCCCCTTCCGCTTCGTCGATCATTTTCCGGATCTTCGCTGCTTCCTCTGCGGTCAGCGCCCTGTCCTTCGTAAAAGCTGCAAAAAACGCAGGCAGAGAACCCTCAAAAGTGTCCTCCACAAACTGTCTGCTCTGCATCGCATAGAACTCATCTCTGGAGATCAGGGACGTCACCGTCCCGTTGTCATTGCGAAACAGACCCTTGTCGCACAGTCTGCGCAGCACATTATGCGCCGTGGTGCGTTTCCAGTGAAATGCTTCCTCAGTCAGCTTTACCAGCTCCGAAGAAGACACTGGTTCATGCTCCCAGATCATATCCGCATATCGTGCCTCGACCACACCTAACTGAATCTCTGCTATGTTGTTTCCTCCTAATACTGTTTTCCTGATTACATTATTTGTGATAGTTCTGTTTTACTTCCGCTGGATATCATATGTTTCCGGCCAGCCTGCCCGTTCTCCCCTCTCGATCTCCCTCTGGATCCGCTCGTAGATATACAGGTTTTTGTGTTCCAGATCGATCAGCTGCAACAGTTCCTCATCCGTCAGCGACCGTTCCGGGTAGTAAAACTGTGCGTCTGCAATACAGTAAACAAGTTCCTGTCCGTCATATTCTTCCGGGAATGTGATCACTGTAATGGTTGTCTCTGTATAGGCATTTTCCTGTTCGTACTTTTCCGTCCACTCTTCATAACGGATCTGTTCCTCCGGTGTCAGGTCACGGCTGTCCACTCCCCAGAGATCCACCGGCGCGGAAGAAAGCATTGCATACAGTTCATCGATTTCCGCATCCGACATCTGTTCATAACGGTCAAAATAGGACACCTCGGAATATTTCTGCTGCCATATTTTCTCCTGTATGCTGTAATCCAGCTTATGCACATATTCGATGATCTCCAGCCATTCTTCCTCGGTGAGAGTCGTATTCGGCAGATAGATGAGACAGCCGTATTCTTCCCCGGGGGTGCTCCGGACAGCCACACCGCTACCGGAATAGTTCTCATCCCCAGTCAGTTCCCGGATCTGCCCCGTGGGATATTTGCCGTCCTCTTCATATTCCCGGGTCAACTGCTCATAGACGCTCTGCTCTCTTGCCGTCAGTTCTCTGTTAAATTCCGCCTGAACACTGCCTTGTCCTGCCACCATCTCCAAGTGTCCCAATTCTTCCGTCCCGATGTCAGTCATGCGCTCTGTCAGATAGCGGCGGTATCCCATGATTCCGGCGGCGGTGGCGGATACAGCTGTGACAGAAAGTATCACCACAGCTAACAGGATGCCTGCTGCGCGGGGGAATCTCTTGCCCGTCAATTGTTTTTCCTGCGACGCCTGTTGTCTGATATGTGCATAGGCTGCATCTGCCCTCTCCAACACGATCTGTGGAAGTTCTATCTCTATTTCCTGTATTCGTCTCATTTTCTTCCGCCTCCTTCCCCGGTCTCCGCATAATACTTTGCCAGCTGCTCCCGCCCTCTGGCAAGCCTCGTCCGCACCGTACTGTCCGGCAGCTGCAACAATTTTCCGATCTCTGCCGTCCGCAGTCCTTCCGCATAGAACAGCACTACGATCAGACGATATTTTTCATCCAGTCCCCGCAGGGCTTCCTTCCATTCCAGATTGGCCTCCGCCTCTACCGTGCTCTCCGCTTCCCGCTCCGGCAATTCCTCCACGCAGACCATACGCCTCCCGGAACGTAGAATATCGTTACAGTTATTGATCAGGATGCGGATCATCCAGGTCTTGAAATACCTGTTTTTTTGCAAAGTATCTATTTTCTCCCAACAGTTGAGAATCGTCTCCTGCATGGCATCCGCGATATCCGCATCCCGCGACAGGATCGCACTGGCAGTACGGTACATATCCTTCTCATGAAGCTGCATCAGCTCCGTAAATGCATCCGGATCCCGCTTCTTCGCCCTGCGCACCAGTTGTTCTGCCTCTCCCATATGCCTCGTCCTTTCTTCCTCATAAGTATACGTCTTATAACCATTAGACGAAAGAGCCTGCGAAAATGTCCCGGGGATAAATAACAAAATCAAATTCTTACTTTAGAAAAAACTTTTCAACCTATTCCGAGTCAAAGTTCTTTTTTGCTACATATAGTCCGTATAATTTTCTTTTTATTCCTCTGACTACTAAATATGGTATTGTGCACTTTTTTGTTGTGGAATTGTATACGAAATATTAGAATTGCAAACGCCTTCACACGCATGATACACTTCTTGAGAAGCAACCGTGTTGCAAGGTGGTAGCCTCCCGGCTTATAGCTTTTAATAGGAAGGGAGGTGGTGCTAATGAATATGTATGAAGTATTAAACCTGTTGTTTTTAGGTGGTACATTTCTCATTGCGCTGCTTGCCTACATAGACAGTAGGATAAACAAGCGAAAATAAATAAACCTACCTTGTCACTTGGCCAGTACAGGTAGGTTTACTATCACCACCGAGAGGCTAACCACTTGTGGGCGGTTGCTTCTCTTTATGTTTTGATTATAATATCTTTCTTTCTTTCTTTCAAGTCCTATTTAAAAACATTTCCAACCGCTTACGGTCTCTGTCCCATAGCACCTTCCAGTGTCAGAGTCTCGCCGCTCATATACTTGAAGTCGGGAGAAGCCAGCTGTACGCAGACGCGGCCGATCTCCTTCTCCACGTCGCCGTAATGTCCCATAGGAGGCATCTTGACATTTGCCTTGAAAGCATCGGGATATGCCTGCTCGAATTTCTCCAGCTGTGCGGTCCATGCCAGAGGACATACAACGTTGACATTGATGCCATCGGGACCCCACTCGGTAGCTGCGACTCTGGTCAGTCCGCGGATACCTTCCTTGGCCGCCGCATAAGCGCACTGTCCGAAATTACCGAAGAGACCTGCTCCGGAGGCAAAGTTAATAACAGAACCCTTGGTCTCCTTCAGATAAGGATAGCAGGCCTTCATATAGTAGAATGCTGCATACAGACCGGAATATACCGCCAGGTCAAACTGCTCGGTGGTATGATCTGCGATGGTTACACCGGAAGCGGAAGCCTGCGCATTGTTGATAAGTACATCGATCCTTCCGAAAGTGTCAATCGCCTGCTTCACCACATTCTGTACGATCGCTTCATTGTCTGAACCGGCGCTGACATCTGCCTGTACGGGAAGTACCTTGATACCGTACTTTGCCTCCAGTTCTTCCTTCGCATCCGTCAGCTTCTGTACATTGCGTCCGGTCAGCACCAGATTGGCACCTTCTTTTGCATAAGCGGTTGCGATTCCGTAACCGATGGATCCGCACTCTCCGTTGCTCAATACCGCTCTTCCTCCACCGGTGATGATTGCTGTCTTTCCTGTTAAAAATCCCATAAAATACCCTCCCTTTCTTGTTTTTATCTATTTCCTTATAAAACTGCTTATCTGCCTGAATGCAAGCATTCGCAGAACGCAGTTTTGCATGGCTCTGAATAGTTACCATTGTAGCATAATTATAAGCGCTTTACCTGAGAAAAATACTCACCAATATTCCTATGATTCCGCCAATAATGAAAGTAGCAGGAATGCCGTAAGCATCCTTTTTTGTCATCCGATCCCACTCAATCCGCGAAGGTGTCATCTTCGTATGGCACATGCTCTGATAGCAGAGATAAATATGTCTCCAACGACACAGATACCCCACCAGATTATAGATTCCATCCAATAATATTCCCACTGCCAGTACAAACAGCATTGTAATTCTCCCCCGGTAGAAGTCTGCCAGCGCTCCTGCTATCAGAATCAATACCGGATAGCCATAACGATCCAAATATGCCAGAATGTACATTACTGTCGTAGAATAACTGCGCTCCGGCTTCTTCTCAACGATCACTTCCGTGTACCCCCAGTCGCTCTGCCTCCTGTAAAAACCTGACTTCGATCTCTCCCGGCGTATGCTCCGCCAGATCCGGTACGGAAAAAAGCTGCGGCACCGCTCTGTTCTCTTCGCCGTGAAGCAATGTCTTCAGTTCCAGTTCCAGGATCTCATCGTCGATCTGTTTCCAGCGGAGGTTCTCCTCTTCCGTCAGATCATCCAGTCCGAAGTGTGTAAGAATCGTTCCCATAATCTTACTTTCGATCTCCAGATAATTGGTCAGATAGATCTTCACCGGGCGAATGATATCCGAAATATATCCCTCGCTGGCATCATGGAACAGACAGGCGAGCTGCTGCCTCTTAGACCACCCTCTGGCTTTCGCTTCCGCAGCACAGTTGAGCGAATGCTGTCCCACCGAATAAAAATAGGTCAGCTGTCCGCCTCCCCGGCACAGTAAACTCAGTGCATGCGCAATGTCTTCTATATATACATCCTCAGGCGTCATCTGCATGGGATCGAATTTTCTGCCGGAATACGTTGTCATGGTGTTCATTGTGTTTTCTCCGTTCTGTTAGCGTTACTTCTGTTTCAAAATTTCATTGCAAGTCATTTCTTAGATAAAAAACTATTTCCGCATTACTATTCTTTACCGCCTTACTTCTCCGCACGGATCAGATTCTTATAGAACCGAACCGCACCGGGCAGGCAGTTATACTCAATATTTTCATTCAGTCCATGCATTCCCTTCATCTGTTCCGGTCCGTAGACTACCGGTGCAAAACGGATACAGTTCCTGCAGATGGGCTGGTAAAACTGTGCATCGGTCGCACCCGTCATCACATAAGGACTGGAAGGCAGTCCCGGGAAAGTATCTGCGATGGTCTGCTCCACCAGATGGAATGCTTCTCCGTGAATATCCACAGGTGGCGTATAATCATTGGCATGCAGCACTTCGGTCTCCAGACCGTATTTACCTGCTACTTTTTTGATGATCTCCAGGCTCTCTTTCTCCCCCTGATGAGGAATAAAACGCATGTTAGCGCCCACATAGGCTTCCTGAGGCAGCACATTATAGGCATCGGATCCCTTCTGCACCGTGAAAGCGATCGTCGTCTTCAGCATTGCACCTGCCTGGGCACTGATCGCAGGCATGACCGCTTTTAATACCGGGCCGAACAGCCACACATTACCGAATACCAGCTTCATTCCGAATCCGGCGTAGGGCGCCAGTTCTGTGAACATCGCCGATACCTCCGGCAGCAGCTTTTTCCGGAACGGGGAATGCGTCTCCACCTCATTGACAAAAGCGGATAATCTGGCAATGGGAGTTCCCTTCGACGGTGCGCTGGCATGACCGCCGTTGCTCCGTGCGGTGAACTTCACATCTGCCTTGCCCTTTTCAAATACGCCTACCATGGCAAAGTTGCCGTGAATACCGCCGATGGGTTCGGTGATGATCGCACCACCCTCATCGCATACCAGGAACAGCTCGATCCCTCTGCGCTGCAATTCTGCCACAATCTTCGGTGCACCGTCACCGCCCCACTCTTCCGTGCAGGAGCTTGCCAGATAGACATCGGTGGGCGGGACGAACCCCTCCGACAGGAGTTCCTCCACCGCCTGGAAAAATGCCATTACAGAGGCTTTGGTATCGGATGCGCCTCTGCCCCATACTTTTCCTTCTGCGATATCTCCGGAAAAGGGTGCATGAATCCATTCACCTTCCGCCGGCACCACATCCTGGTGGCTCATGAGCAGGATCGGTTTTTCAGAGCTTTTTCCTTTCCAGTAAAATAACAGATTCCCATCAATCTCTGTCTTCTCCAGCTTCTCATGTACCAGAGGGAACAGTTCCTCCAGCACCTTATGGAAGCCTAAGAATTTCTCCACCTCTGCCACGTTGGCATAGGAGGTGGTGTCATATTGGATCATTTTCGACAGTTTCTCTGCCAGTGCCAGCGCTTCCTCCTCCGGTTCGTCTGCCACATAAGTCGAAGTCTTCGACGGCATCAGCAGGGTGCGGAGCACCGCGATCAACAGCAGTACTATAATAACCGCAACCACTGCAAGTAAAATGAAACCTATATATTTCATATTTTCCTCTTTTCCGGGCGCTACCTTCTATTACTCGCATAACCCGACAGGTTTGGCCCCTTTTCCATTCATCTGTTTTCTGTCCATATAGTCTTCTGACTATTCAGCCCCGGTATTTACACTATTGGGGGCATTTTGTCTATTCCGGACTCTGTGTATTCTTTTTCCGGAACAGCAGATATGCCACACCGATGGCAATAGCGCCGGAAGGAACGATCATAAAGCTGGTGGAGCCGATCAGGGACGGTACCAGAATGAACAACAGGCTCATGAGGATCAGCGGCAATGCAGCGATCTTCATATTTTTCCGGTAATATTTGTACGCCATGGCACCGAACAGCGCCGGAACCACATTTTCAAAAGCCGGCTGCAATACTTCACTCTGCAGCACGGGCTGCAGCGGCACCATCAATAACACGCCCAGCGCCAGGACGAGGATTGTCACCAGTGAAGATGTGGCGATGGAGATCGTGGAGATGATCTCGTTTTCCGGGGTTCCTGTCTTCGCTCCTACCATGTCTCTCGCATTGACCGCGCAGGGGATCTTCATATTGATCAGGTTACCGGTGATAAATGCCAGGTATCCGCCGCCGGCTCCCAGCATCGGTGTGTAGATCAAAAACTCTGCGATGCTGCTGACCAGCCATACGATTCCCACAGAGAGGAACCCCTTGCCGACAGCCCCCAGATCCGGATACGCACCTAAAAGCTTACCGATGAGAAACGGTGCTCCAACTAACATCACCAACGTAATGATACTCACAGTCCGCCCGATGACATGTGTTTTCTTCGTGTAGGCCTGCCAGGTATCCGGAGTCTGCCCGGCCTGCTCCTTTGTTGCTTCTCCATTATTAAGTTCCTTATTATCTATTGTCATGCTATCCGTTTTCATATTAATCTCCATTCCGCAGACGATTCCTTCCGTTGGAGGAATTGCGAATCAAATTTTAAGGTTGTCACGTCAGCCTTTACAGCAATCCCACCAGTACGGCTGCCGTCATGCCGATGATCATGCTTCCGGCAATGGAAAAGCTGTCCACCCAGGCTTTTCCTTTTTTCTCAATGAGGTATACAAATCCCGCCATCACCAGTGCCGATACCGCCATTACCACTAACGGAATGTAATCTCCGTGAAACGTAAACAATCCGTTCTCCGATATAAAACCGCCGAGATATCTTCCGATGTAGGTGCTGACCAGTCCGATGAACATGGCAGTCATTGCCATATCTCCGAAGCCCGGCTTGCCGGATTTTTTATTCGAGGTCAGCTTTTGTGTATATTTTTTATTCAGGAAAATGGACAATGCCATGCCCCAGATAATGCAGATGCTCATGAGTAGTGCGATCGTGGAAAATGCCTGCGGTGTCATTTCCGCAGCAGACAATGTGCTCATTCCCACCTGCTCCGCTGCAGCCTGCGCCACCTGGGTCTCATAATGCAGGGCACCGATCACGGACAATCGAAGCCACGGCCAGGGTGTTCCCAGACTTCCCGACAGGGCGATGACACCCAGCAGGATCCCCACACTGGGCAACAGGGAAAAGGTCGCACTGGAGATGATCGTACGCTTCATTTTCGTGGTATCCATACCGAGTGCCTGCCCGGCGCGGTATGCCCTCACCAGAAAAATCACACAGACCACCGCCACAAAAGCAATGATCCCTCCACAGATCAGGTACATCGGTACACTGTTTAACTGACTTAAGATTGACATGTCTCTTCCTCCTTCAGAATCTCTCTGATTTTATCTTCCTGTAAATGCTCTCCGATGACGATCAGCACCTCCTGCCCCACTGCGACAGACTGCATTGTATGACTGTCCGGTGTAGCATTCAATTCCATCCATTGTCCTGCTCCGTTTTTCACATAACCCTTGATCCGGAATACTTCTCCGCAGGACTTGTCGGCAAACAGTCTGGGCACCGCCCGTTCCAAAGCCTCCGGCTTAATCTTCTCTTCCATGAAAAATAAAGAGTCGAAGCTCTGTCCATTCTCTAAATCCATCTTGCGGTAACTTTCCAGACGATAACCGCATTTGGATACTTCCTCTAAATCTTCTTTTGTCAGATCCGTGAGATTTTTCTGTAAGATATCCTTCTTGAGGTCGATTCTCCGGTCACAGCGGATCTGTTCCAGTGCCCGGTTGAGATGTGTCACCGTGTCCTCACACTGTTCCCTGGTGGCTGCATCCGCATGGCTCAGGATCACTTTTCCGGCATTGGTAGCCTCCGATGCCAGCAGATAGTCCGCCTGCTCTGATAGATGATCCTCCAGTCTTGCATCCAGTATGGCGATGACATTGCCGATCTCATACCACTGGTCCAGCGGCTCCTCCCGAAGTACATCAAAAAACTCATCTACATCATAGATTCCCGACGGCTCCACCAGCACCCTGTCATAACCGCACATTCGCATGGAGATCAGTTTCGTACGGAAACGCCTCCTGTGGCTCTCCGCATCGCATCCTCCGGCGATCATCTCCAGTTCGCACTGATCTCCCCTGAGTTCGTGGAGCATCAGCATATCCACGTTGATGGCACCGAAATCATTTTCCAGAATACCGATATGCAGTCCCTGATCCATGAGATATTCCGCATATTTTTTCAGAAAAGTAGTCTTTCCGGATCCCAGGAAGCCTGTGATCAGATCGATCGTTACCATATATCATCTTTCCTCTCTGTTTGATTGATTTGCGTAGTGATCACTTCTATAATTCTTTCTCATAACACCAGTAGGAATGCCCGAAAAGCTCACATTCCCCTGCCGTGGTAAAATGCAATTTTTCATAAGAGCGTAATGCTTTCACATTGTCCTTTGCCACTAAAATGTGTACCGCCTTATAACCCTGTGATTTCAATTCCGCCATAGCTTCCCGCAACAGGATCCTGGCAATGCCGCGGTTCTGATATTCTATCGCCACTCCCAGTCTGGACAGCTCTGCCACCGGGGTAAGGTCCTCTGACCAACAGGACAGTGCCTCCACTTCCGGGTCATCGTCTATGGAGATTGTGCCCATCAATCGTCCTCTCGTAACCGGCAGCGGTTCCGCTGTCTGCCCTACCGACAGCCTCGCCCCCTGTTCTCTCTCATCAGGTTCCGGCATTCTCTCATACAGGCAAAACAATGCATTTCTCGACAGGTCAAATTCCACTTCCCGTTCTGTTGGATAATTTTCTGTCCAGACACAATATTCGGTTCCGATCAGGGAACGGTATAATTGCAGGATCTCTTCTGCTTCTTCTCTACGTGCCCTGCGAAATTCCATATAACGATCCTTCATGCTGTTCCATTCCTTTACTAACTTATCTTTTACGTTTTTAAAGTTCTCCGGTGCCGCCGCATACAGTACACTTTTTGTCTCCGTGACACAGAATGCAGTCATCAGAGATCACACCCTTGCCATGACAGATACTACAAGACTTACCACCGCTTCCACCGCACTGCTGGCAGGTATTTCCACCACTGCCTCCACAATGCCTGCAGCTGGTTCCGCTGGTAGCATCCACACCGCTGCCGCCACATCCGGGACAGGTCTGTCTGCCACTGCCTCCACAGGTACCGCAGGTCTCCCACAAGGATCCTCCACAACGCTTACAAGGTGCTGTACCACCCTTGCATTCCTGGCAGATTCCGGTTCCGTCACAGGCACTACATTTTGTCTTCTGTGAAACGTTTGTTGCCGATCCATTACCTGTATTATCTGTCTTATCCGAAACAGTATCCCCGGCTCCTGTGTCGGTTCCTTCGATAGCGACCGGCGTACCGGCATCCTGCAGCTCTAAGACAGCATCTACACCTTGTTCTTTTAATTCCGCAGTAACTGCAGCCGCGATCACCTGTTCCACTGTGTCTACCTGCCCGGACCCCGTTGATTTTTCCAGATCTATGGTAATATTTTTACCGTCTGCCAGATACTCTTTTGCCACTGCCTGCTGTATGATCACAGGCATAGCCTTTTCCAGATCCATCCCCGTGAGGTCCGTCTCTGAGAACAGATCTTCCGCATCCTGGTTCAGACATGTAACCGCCACTACCTTTGACTGCTCATCCAGATATACCCTGAATTCGGGATTGATCGTGATATGCAGCCGGTATGCATAATCCAATGTTTCCGGATCTACTGTCTCTGCCTGCTCTTCTGCCGTAGCAGTCTGTTCTGTGGCAGTTACAGCGATGTCTGTCTGTACCTGTGATCCTTCCGCTTCCTGTGCTTTATTGCCGCAGCCAGATAACAGCAACAAACTTATTCCCGTTAACAACGCCGCTATTTTGATTCTTTGACCTGATAACACTTCTTCCTTGTTTCTCTTTTTCATATCCTACCTCATAGCTTTCTTGCATCTGTTTTACACCTTTAATGTTTTCAGATACTCTTTCTGCTCCCGGGTGATCCGGTAGCTTTCCCTCGCCTTCTGTATAGTCTTGTTATGAGTCCATGGATCCAAGCATTTTTTCTCGATATAGCCAACGGCAACATCCCACTGTTTTGCCAGTGCCGTGGCATAGAACCAGGCAATCATCATGTTCACATAATATTCCTCGGAATGTACCGCTGCCGGGATCTCCAGATATTCCACCCGGAAATCCTCATCCAGGAAATGTGTCATCAGCATTTCCATTCCGAAGCGGCAGGTATATGGGTGTTCTGAGGCAGCCCATTCCTTTATTTTGTCTATCAGCCGGTCTCTGTTTTTGCGAAACACCCTCGGAGAAAAAATATCACACACCGCCCAGTTATCCACATAAGGCAGGAAGCGCTCCACTTCTTTTACACAGACTTCGTAATCTTTGATCTCCGCCACCAGCAGCGCATGCAAAATATTTTCATCATAATAAGTGTGCGGCAGCTGCTTCAGAAACTCTACGCTCTCCGGATCCTTTCCGTACTCCTTCGCAAGCTTACGAATAGCGGGAATGCGGACGCCGATAATCGTCTCCACAGGAATCGTCGGGATTAATTTGCTCTGGAAATCACGGTAACCTTTATCTTGCAATTGAAATAATAATTCCTGTGCTTTCATACAATTTTCTCCTCAAAATGCCTGCTTTCTGTTTATTGTACCACAAGCATAAAAGATATGCAAAACAGTCATGGATGGAAATTAAGAGTGATGCGGCGAACGCCCGCCTGTGCCCTTCTCCGCCTCAGCGTGGGCACAGGAGATAGGAACAAGCTAGTCTGTACCCTTCTTCCGCCTCAACGTGAATAGTTTGTGGGTATACCCTGTCAATGTTTCCTTGGTTTTAATAACTGGTAATCCATCTTTTTCTGAACATAATTCCTTATAAGTCTCTATAGATAATAATGGAACCCTAATAATAAACGTCTTTCCTACTTCATATGGCATCATATCAATTCCTCCTAATTTGCTTTTACTTTATTTCGTAACTCTTTTATTACTCCGACACTTGAATCAAATACTTAAAAGTTCTATTACCAAAACATAATAATCTTTTTCACATAACGTTATATATTTATTATTTTTTGTATTATATACTTTACATTTTGTTTGATATATCATATAATGCATATAGAAAGGAGGTTATATAAATGAAAAATATGCGTCTTAAATTAGCGCGCGTTGAGATGAATCTTTCTCAAGAAGAACTGGCTGCCAAAGTTAATGTTACACGCCCTACTATCAACTTACTAGAAGGCGGAAAGTTTAATCCCAGTCTTCAGCTTTGTATTCGGATATGTAAAGTACTTAACAAAACATTAAACGATTTATTTTGGGAGGAGGACAACTTATGAAAACCACCATTCACTGTGATGAAAGGATCACAAATATTCGGCACACAATTTATGTTAAACTTTTTTGGGGTATAATTATAGCAAATGAACTTACTTATCTACTAGATTATTTTTTTAAAACAAGCTTAAACGGTTGGGTTATTCCATTAGCGCCTGATGTGTTAATCATTTGGATGTCAATAAAAGGAGTTCTTTTTAATGGAACCCAACATTTTCCACTCTGGTGTTGGCTATTTGCACTATGCTATTCTAGTTTAAATACTATTATCGTTTTTGTTGAGAGTTTCCAAATTGATACTGTTTTCTATCTTGAACAGATTAATCAAAGAATTATTGTCTCCTTAATATTTCTAACTGTTTATTTCCTTGTAGTATTGTTATTTTTTTACATTTCTTATCGTATTGCTCTAAGAAAAATTAATAAACTTTCTACTGACATCTAATTATGTAAAATTAAATGATTATCAATCCCACATGGGAAGCTTGTTTTGTTGCTGATACCCACGCTATGAAAAGTTCGAGGGTATGGGAAGCTTATTTTGCTGCTGATACCCAAAATGTGAAAACCGGAAGGTATAACAAGGGAACTCTATATTCTAAAATGTTCGTCGTGGGTGTCCTGTATTTTGGGTCTATACAGAAAAAATGAGTTGTGAGATACTAAAATTGCTACAAATAACGCATAAAAAGATGAATATGGGTCTATAGGGAAAAAACCGGCTCTGAGGTACTCATTTTGAAGAAATTGAGTATCTGGCAGGCAAATTTTTAGCTATAGGCCCATATTGTTTAGTTTTTGTTTTTTTACCTGTCCCCAAAAGTACCTACAGGGAAATTTATCTTCTATAGACCCATGAAGGTTTTCAAGAAATCAGTAGCCCCGGCTGGGTATAAGAATAAGCAGTGCCGCGTTTCTTATACCCTGCCAAGGGCTACGGGGATTAGATACAATTTTCTTCGCTAACTCTCAATTTACAACACCTTGGATCCGTTCACGGTCAGCTTAAAGGATGCCTCCAGCACTTCCGCTGCGCGCTTACACATCATCATACGTCCAAGGAATATCTCAAAATACTCATACATGCTGCAGATCTTCGGATCAATCTGCAGATTCAGTGAAATCACTCTCTTCTCCACATTGATCTTAAGCTTCGTATCCGTAACCGCATAATTGACGCGGTCATGTTTATCGAAGGTCGCCTTATTCTTCTCCCGGACTCTGCTCCTGCGGACATCGGTCTTATCTGCAATGATCAGCGCCGCGGAGATGGGATCGGTAGCACCGCCGGTAGATTCGTCATGCAATCCGATGGCGGACACGATCTGCACCCGGTCCTCCAGGGGCAGGTCTGTCTTCTTCAGAATGTCATTTGCAAGCAGCGCCCCGTACTCTGCATGATGGCTACGGTTCACCGCATTTCCGATATCGTGCATAAATCCGGCGATCTTCACAAGTTCAATATCTTTTTCCGGATACCCAAATTTTTTCAGAATCTCCGCTGCCCGCTCTGCCACCAGTCCCGAATGCGCCTCCGAATGATCGGTGAATCCCATGGCACCCAGATTCGCATTTCCTTTTTTAATAAATGTCAGTACTTCTTCATTTTTTCTGATTTCACTATATGTCATTCTTCTACTTCTTTCCTTCCATCATGTGTTGATTCCCGTGTCTTTATATACATCTTATTTCGTGTTCATTGTACCATCCGCCCACAAATTCGTGCTATGATACGCTACATCCTGTTTTGCAGTTGCTTTTTTTCCAAGGCGCATTCTATGTTACCAAAACTGTTGCAGCAACACTATCCTGGGCAGGTAAACAGCATGTAATATCTGTGTAAACAACCCGGATATAAGCTGACAGGCATTCACATTTTCTTCTTTTCAGTTTTCACCGGTAGGAGTATAATAAAACACAGAAAATATTTGGAGATTTTGTTCCAGAGAGGAGACCACAATGAAATTAAAAGAATTACAGGATGCTATGATCGCTGCCATGAAGGCAAAGGATAAATTCAGAAAGGATGCCATCTCCGCACTGGTATCCGCTGTAAAGAAAAAAGGAATCGACAACGGCTGCCGTGACAACATTCCCGATGAGATGGCCAACGAAGCCATCTTAAAAGAGATCAAATCCGTGAAGGAGCAGATCGATACCTGCCCCGCAGACCGTACCGAGCTGCTGGAGGAATACAAAAAGCGCTATGAGATCATGAGCGAGTTTGCTCCCAAGATGCTCTCCGCTGAGGAGGTCAAGGCAATCCTGGAAGAAAAGTTTTCCGATGTCCTGGCTACGAAAAATAAGGGTCAGATCATGAAGGCTGTTATGGGCGAACTGAAGGGCAAGGCTGACGGCAAGGTCATCAATCAGGTCGTTGCCGAGCTGACCAAATAGTTCATCATTTTCTGAAAAGCGACTTTCGTATTACAACCGAAAGTCGCTTTTTCATTTGAAATTATCTCTTATGCTTATGCCGACCAAATGTCTGACAATTCCTCTTTGTTCGGCACCGAGGGAATTCCCCCTCTTTTTTGAACGCATAGTCCGGCTACGCTATTTCCCATCACCGCACATTGCATAATTTCTTCCCACGATAAAACTTCTATTCCTTTACCATATTTCAGATATTTGCTTAGGAATCCGCCCCAGAAGCAATCTCCTGCCCCTGTCGTATCAATAATTTTCTCAACAGGTGTTGCCTTTACTGTCTCACAATGTTGCTGTGTTGCAATCATAGCCCCTTTTTCTCCTAAGGTCACTGCTACTATCCGAGGTCCCTGCTTGAGAATTTTTAATGCTGCCTTTTCATAATCCGGTTCTTCTGTCAATAAAAGCAGTTCTTCCTCGGACACTTTCATCACATCCACCACAGGAATCACTGACTGCATGCTTGCAACAGCAGTTTTCTCATTTTCCCAGAGTCTTGCACGATAATTGGGGTCATATGATATTAATGCCCCATGCCGTTTTGCCTCTTTCAACGCCTCTAACGTTGCACTTCGCGACGGTTCTTCGGTCAAAGACAGTGAGCCGAAATGAAATATTTTACAATGCTGCAAAAGCTCTCGATCCAGTTCATCCTTGCGAAGCTGCGTATCGGCTCCCGGTTTTCTTGCAAAAGAAAATTTTCTCTCTCCGTTTTTATCCAGTTCCACAAATGCCAAGGTAGTAAAATAATTTTCATCCTCTACAAGGGCTCTTGTATCGATTTGTTCTGATTGTAAGGATTTTTTCAAAAATTCTCCCTGCATGTCTTTTCCGATTTTTCCAATGAACGCGGTCTGAAATCCAAAATGACTTGCTACCGTAAGAAGGTTGGCGGGTGCTCCCCCGGGATTCTGTTCAAATAGTTTCTGTCCGTTTGCACTAAATCCTGCCTCGGTAAAATCGATCAACAATTCTCCCAGTGCGACGATATCAACCTTTCCTGCCATTTTCAGGTCCTCCATTATTTCACTCGTACTGTTTTATTTTTCCTGAACATTAATAATGACCTTCATAGTCGTCTCTCTGTTTGCATCGATATAATGATATGCTTCCAAATAATCTTTAAAGGCAAAAGTTTTTGAAATCAGAGGTCTTAAATGAACTTTTTCTTCCTTAACCAATCGAATACCATCCAGATAATCATCATGCCGGTACATCATAGTACTCTTAATATCCAATTCGTGATCGTTGGCTACCGCAAGGTCAACTTCCGCCATGCCTGCAAATACAGCTACCAATACAATGGTGCTTCCTTTTCTTGCATACTTGATTGCCTGTCCCATGGTAATATTATTGCCGGCACAGTCATAGATGACATCTGCCTTATCTGGACCGAATGCCTCAATCATAGCCTCTCCAAAATCTTTTTTGGCGGTATTGACGCATACATCAATTCCACATTCTTTCGCTTTTTCCAGACGCAAATCGCTTACATCCGTAATCATTACCTTGTCGGCGCCCATTCCTTTTGCAGTCTGTGCCACTAGATTACCAATAGGTCCTGCTCCCAATACGGCAATTTTCATTCCTGTCACATCGCCCATTTGCTTGACGCCATGCACCGCTACTGCCAGCGGCTCAATCATGGCACCCTCCTCGTAAGACATATCTTCCGGAATCGGTGTCACTTTAGAAGCATCTACCGCAAAATATTCCGATGCCGTACCGGTTGTCTGGAATCCCATTACTTTCAATTCCTCACATAGATTATATTTTCCGTGACGACAGGGATAACAATGTCCGCAATATACCTGCGGTTCAATGGTCACCTTCTCTCCGACTCGAAAGTTCTGTACCCCAGCTCCCAATTTTACGATTTCTCCGGACACTTCATGTCCCTGTGTCACAGGATATTTTGTAAAAGGATGCTTTCCATGATATACATGGATATCCGATCCGCAGATTCCGATGTTCATAATTTTAACCAATACCTGGTCATCTTTCACTTCAGGGATCTCTACTTCTCGAAAAATAATTTCTCCCGGTTTAGTCATTACCTGCTGTAACATAATGTCTCCTCCTTTATCATAATTGATCAAATTCAAAAAAGTTTCTTACATTGTAATAGCAAATGTTCTGAATCACTTTGCCAAGTTCTTCTTCCGAGGAAAAATATTCGCCTCGTTCTATCAACTCTCCGAAATAATTACACAATACTCTCCTATAGAGTTCATGCCGGGGATAAGAGATAAAACTGCGGCTGTCCGTAAGCATACCTACCGATACGCTCACCGGATACAGATTGGCGCATGCGGCAAATTGCCTTGCGATCCCGTATTGCTGGTCATTAAACCACCATGGTGCCCCTAACTGTACTTTCCCTCTGACGGCTTTCCCGGATGCATCTGCGGAAAATCCTGCCGCCAGAACAGCCCATGCTTCTATTTTCGTTCCGTCTAACGGATACAGGATGATGCGCGGCAGTTGTCCCGCCAGTGTCAGACGGTTTAATAGTTCTCCCACAGAGCTGACCACTGTGCTGTCATCTATACAGTCAAAACCGCATGACTTTCCCGCAAGCTCCACACCTTTGGTATTCGCATCCAGGTATGTCCCGATATGAAGCTGCATTACGAAGCCGTTCCGATAATACATTTTCCCCATCTCGAACAGAAAAGCAGTCCGGTATTTATCACGTTCATTTTCCGTCAGTCTTTCATTTTTCCGGGCCTTTTGAAAGATTTCATCTATTTCTTCTGCTGCGTAATCGCACCAGTTAAGGAAAGGGATACCATCATCCGATACCGTTGTCCCTGTGATCTGTTTGAAGTACTGCAGCCTCTGTTCCAATGCTGTCAACATATCCGGGAAACTCTGTATGCTCCGTCCGGATACCGTTTCCAACTGCTTCATATATGCATCAAATCCGCCATCTTCTGCAAACATCGCCTTGTCCGGCCGAAATGCAGTAATAACCTTTACACCGAAATTCTCCTTCTGAAGCTGTTTATGGTATCTCAGATCATCCACCGGATCCTCTGTAGTAGATAACAGTTCCACATTCGAATGCTCCAGGCACCACCGCCTCGTAATGTGCTTTTCCTGTATGATCCGTTTCGTCTGACGATAGATATCTTCTGCATTTTCTCCATTGACCGGTACATCAATATCAAAATATCTCTTCAGTTCCAATGCGCACCAGATGTAGAGAGGATTTCCTATTAATTCCGGCAGAACAGCTGCAAATGCAAGAAACTTATCATGATAGCTTGCGTCACCTGTAATGAAGCTCTCGTGAATTCCCAGAGTCCGCATAGCACGCCATTTGTAATGGTCACCCTTCAGCCACATTTCTCCAAGATCTTCAAATTCCTTATTTTCTGCGATTTCCACAGGCTGAAGATGGCAATGATAATCAATGATCGGCATGTTCTCCGCATATTTGTGATATAGCATACTGCCCGTTTTATTCGTAAGGAAAAGTTCTTCACTAAATCTGTTATTCATTTTCTTTCCTCTCTAGAAGCCGATCAGGGCTCCTCCATCAACCGGAATACAGCTTCCGCTGATATACCGGGCAGCATCACTGCACAAGAAAGCTGTCACCATTCCGATATCCATCGGGTCTCCGACCATTTTTGCCGGAATGCGTCCCAGGATTTTTCCAAGTCTCTGTGGATCACCGTCGGTTGCCTTATGGAACATGGGGGTATCGATCCATCCGGGTGCAATGGCATTGGCAGTAATTCCATATTCCGCCAGTTCAGCAGTCAGCGTATGTATCAACCCTAGATATCCCGCTTTTGCTGATGCATACCCTGCCACCATGGGCTGGCCGATGTAACTGGTCATACTGGCCTGAAAAATAATTCGCCCATGTCTCTTCTCTTTCATATAGGGTACCACGGCCTTGGTAAGTGCAAAGGCTCCTGTCAGATGAACATCTAAAACACTTTTATACTCTTCCACCGACATATCCCAAATATATTTTTTACAATGGTTTCCCGCATTGTTCACCAAAATATCCACGGTTCCGTGTTCCGCGGCGATTCTGTCCACCAGCTCCTGCGCCTTCTCCGTGTCCGTAATATCGAACCGGTAATAATGTACCCTGTCGCCGAATTCTTCCAGGGCTTCCGCTACTTTTTCAGGTTCACTGCGGGCTGCAACACATACAACAGCCCCTGCACTGATCAGGCATCTGGTAATAGCAAGTCCAAGTCCGGTAGCGCCTCCGGTTACAATAGCGACCTGACCCTTCAGGTCATACCAGTCGGCAATATTAAACTTTTTCAACATCTCACCTCTTTCTCTTGATATTTATAAGGAATAAAGTACTCCTTATGTCCCATCTCCTCGCTCTTGGTTTTCTCTCCGGATGCGACTCCGATAATCGTCCGAAGCAATTCCTCTGCCATCTCCTCCTGCGACATCTCGCCACTTAAGATAGGACTGGCATCAAAATCCATGTCATCACGCATCCTCTGAAAAGTACTATGGTTTCCCGTGATCTTGATACACGGCCCTACCGCAGATCCTACTACATTTCCTCTGCCCGTCACCAAAAGTACGATGTGTGCCCCACAACTGATCAGATCCATAAGGCCCTCGTTATCATTTGGATTGGTAATCCCAAACTGCATAAAGTACGGATCCGGGGTGGAATCAAGCAGCCACAAACCTCTCCTTTTCGCAGATCCGGATACTTTCAGGACACCCTGGATCGGTCTGGTACCGCTCTTGATCAAAGCTCCCATACTCTTTTCTTCTATGGTAGATAATCCACCTGCAAAATTGCCTGGGCTGACAGAATACTGTTGTACGGATTTGCAATAATCCAGTGCTTTATCATAGGTATATCTCAGTTCTTCTCTTGCCCGCTCATCGACTGCTCTCTGTATCAGCAGATGATCCAGACCGATTGCTTCCACGATCTCTTCAAAAATAGCGGTTCCGCCCAGATCCACCAGTCTGTCATATAACCTGCCCACCACAACATTGCCTGCCAGTCCGCTGGTATAATCCGATCCGCCGCATTCTGCCCCGATGACCAGATCTTGTACTCCCATAGGGACACGTGGTACCTGCAGCAGCATTTTTTTAGCTTTTCCGACCCAGTCAAGGCCTTTCTTCACTGCATTGAGGGTTCCTCCCTCGTTCTGGATGAAAAGCCACTCTGACGGTTTTCCTTCCTTCCGGGCAATATCCGCCAGCCACTCAGGCTGGATGTATTCACATCCAAGCCCCACTGCCAGCACAGCACCTACATTGGGATGTCTGATCATACTGATCAGAAGATTCACCGCATATTGATTGTCCGTGCATCCGTCAAATCCTATCAGTTCCACATCCGGGTCATCGGAATTTTCCACGATTTTTCTTGCTACAAATTCTGAGCACTTCACCGTATAGATCACCAGAATGTGATTTCGTATTCCGCATCTGCCGTCTTGCCTCAGATATCCCTGCCAACTGTATTTCTCACTTTCCATTCCATTTCCTCTGTTTCGGTTCTGCCTTCCGTTTCCTATTCGTATCTGATATCGCTGGGAGCTCCTGTCTTCACATCTAAGTGGGAAGAACGTTCGTCGTATACACTGTGCATTACATGTAAATGTACCCAGCTTCCCCGGGGAATATATACACCGGCTTTTCCAATGCACACCCCGTATTTGAGAATTTCTTCCCCTGATACGATTTCCTTCAGTGCCATCTTGTGACCGACAGGAATATCGGTTGTCGCAACAATACTGTGTTCCGTACAGTTCCCGATAATATGTACCCGCTCCCCGCTTGGAATATCCTGCAGCGCCGTCGCTACAGTATCCTGTTTGTCTATCTGAAAAACTCTATATTCTTCACGCATTCTTACACCATATCCTAAAAATTATCTTCAGAATCACAGAATTCCAAATGTTGCAAAAGCTTCCGTTGCACTCATTCCATTCTCGATTGCGTTGCGTACTTTCTTTTCTCCGGAAGCTTTGATCAGCGCTTTTTCAAGCACTTCATGCATGATCTCTTTCGGGATCACCAACACTCCGTCAATATCTCCGAATATCAGATCCCCATCATGAATGGTTACCTGGCCGATTTCAATCGTGCACCGGAAATCACATACATAGGTCCGTACAGAAGAATCCTGTGCCCAGGTTGCGCTGCAGAATACAGGAAAATTCTGTGAAAGCACCTGCGGCGTATCACGACTGTAACCATCCAGTACTGCACCGATCGCTCCTCTTTTCTTTGCTGTTGCTGTCAGCAGTTCGCCCCACAGAGCACTGTTGTGTGCACCGGTTGCTACGAAAATCTCGTTCGGCCTGAGTTGATCCAACGCTTCCGTTAACAGACCGAAGGGCTTCTTGGGCGGTCCGAACACATCGTTTTCCAATACGGTGCATGCGTACCCTACCAGTTTTAAGCGATGATCTTCTTCCGTTCTGTCAATATACGCATCCGACGGAACCAGACTTTCCAGCGGTTTGATATAAGCCGGCAGGAACTGATGACAATATCCCATCTGATCCAGTATGTCTCCGACTACCGGGGTATACAGTTTTTCTTTGATCAATGCAAACAATTCTTCATCATTCTTTTTCATACACACTTTATCCCTCTCCTTACTTGAAGGCTTAACCCTTGAGACCGGAAGTGCTGATTCCATCTACCAGATATCTTTGGAAGATCAGGAAAATCAGAATCGAAGGTATAATAGAAATCGTAGCCATGGCAAACATTGCACCATAGTCGGAAGAAGAACCCGGGTCGCAGAAAAGTTTTAATGCAAGAGAAACCGGATACTGTACCGACTTTTGTACATAAAGCAATGCCGAAAGGAAATCATCCCATCTCCACATAAAAGAGAAAATACAAGCAGAGGTAAGTGCCGGCTTTAACAGGGGTAATATAATTTTCATGAAAATCTGGTAATAAGAACAGCCATCGATTTTTGCTGCTTCATCCAGTTCCGTGGGAATACCGTCTATAAAGTTCTTAATCAGGTATACGAAGAATCCCTGAATTGCAAAAAAATACGGAACAATCAACGGTAAATAACTTCCGACCCAGCCCAGTTTCTGATACCATAAATACTGCGGAATCATCAAAACCTGTGCCGGAAGCATCATAGATGCCAACATCGCTGCGAACAAAATCCCTTTCCCGCGAAATTGAAAGCGAGAAAATCCAAATCCGACCAACGCGGATGAAACAATGGTTCCTATGGTAGCCACTACCGCAATGAACAGGGAATTTGAAAAGAATCGTCCGAATGATACTCCTCCGAAACCTTTCCAGCCATTAATGTAATTATCCAATACCCATTTTTTCGGGATCAATTGACCGGCTGTTTTAAAAATAGTATTTGTCTCTTTGAAGGAGCTCATTATCATCCACACCAGTGGGTAAATCATGATCAAACCTATTGCCAGAATAATAGCATTATAAATAATAGATTTTGCTGCTTTTTTCCCTTTCATATTTTAAAAGCCTCCTTCATATACCCAGAACTTCTTGGTTGCAAACAGAACGGCAGTCATTGTTCCGATAATGATCAGCATTACCCATGCAAGTGCCGCTCCGTATCCGGTATTATAATATTCAAAAGACTGCTGATACATATACACTGTGTAGAGAAGCGTGGAATTCATCGGTTTTCCCTGCGTTATGATATAGCACTGGGAGAATGCCAAAAAGCCATTAATCAACTGCATTACCAGATTAAAGAAAATATTCGGTGTTAACAGAGGTAAGGTAATGCGGAAAAATCTGTCTGTCTTACCGGCTCCGTCAATATCCGCTGCCTCATACAGAGATGCGGGGATCTGCTTTAAGGCAGAGAGAAAGATTAACATGGAGGAACCAAACTGCCATACTACCAGGAAGATCAGCACCCAGATTGCTGTTTTGGTATCACCCAGCCAGGATTTTTCACAAGGGATTCCGGCTGCCTGCAGCAAGCGGTTAATCACTCCGTCCATGGCAAACATTCTCTTCCATAACACTGCAACCGCAACAGATCCTCCAATTACAGAAGGTAAATAGTAAGCAGCTCTGTAAAATCCCGAAAGCTTACTGTTCTTTAACAGCAGCATTGCTACAAAAAGAGCAAATATCAGTTTCAACGGAACAGAAACAAAAGCGAAATAAAACGTCACTTTCAAAGACAACCAAAAGGTATCATCTGTAATCATCTTTTTATAATTGGCCAGTCCGCTGAACTTTGCCGGTGACAAAATATTATAATCGCAAAACGAATAATACATAGAAATTATCATTGGCACCAATAAGAAAAACAGAAATCCGAAAATAAGCGGTGCCGTAAAAACATATCCGGCTACAGACTTGCTGTTAAGCTTTTTTTTAATTTTTTCCATAAAATCCCTTCTTTCCGACTGTCATTACAGATTTGTCTCAAAATAATCATCATAGGAAGTGAATATATCTTTCACGATCTCATAGGACATCTTCGGTCTTCTATACTCGTCCACAATGCCTTTGTTATTCATGGTCCTTGGACGATTCTCGAAGCGTTCTCTTGATATCCTGACATCTGTCAGCTGCCATATGAATACTCCGCAGCATTCCGCCGATTCCAGGACTGCCCGCAATTGATGTTCCAGTGCAATACATTGATACTCTTCCGACCATTTATCTTTTGTCCGCGTATGATATCCATAGAGTGCTCCCGCTCCGATTTCCGATACAATAAAAGGTTTATTCCTCGTCACCGGATTGTTGCGAATCCATTGCATCATATCCTGTATGCAGTCCACCGCCGTCTCATTCTGATCGCTATACCACTCCGGATACAGATTGAAAGATACAATCTCCGGTATATCCAGGCAGATATCTTTTTTATGTTTATTACTTGCAGATGTTCTCGGACGGGTCCTGTCAAGTTCTTTCAACTGCCTGTATTGTTTTGTATAGCAGTCTCTGCCGTACAAAGTTTCGCTGGCGCACTCGTTCAAGATTCCCCATACAAAGATGCAGGGATGATTCTTGTGATTCATCACCATCTCTCGGATACAATCTTCCGACTGCTTCTGAAAATAGGGATTCTGCATATGATATTCCTTCAATCCTCTTGCATGACTCTCTTCCCAGACCAAAATTCCCTGCTCGTCGCATAAGTCTAAAAAAAGTTCATCGTTCGGATAATGAGATGTCCGAATCGCATTTGCTCCCATATCCATCGCAATCTGTATATCCTGCTCTATTGCCTGCAATGGCATTGCGCAGCCAAACATGGGATGATCCTCATGCCTGTTAAATCCTTTGATACGAATCGGTCTTCCGTTGAGCAATATGTATTTGCCGCTCACCTTTATCTCCCGGAATCCAAAACGCTCTATCAGATCATCCATCGGTTCTGTATCTGAAAGAATTGCCCGAACCTTATACAAAACCGGATTCTCCGGTGTCCATTCGGAAACATTCTCAAGATAAATCTCTTTCTGCACAATCCGGCTCTCATTTGTCTCCAGATCTATCGCAATTTCATCCGTAAATAGTGGATCTGCCTGCAAACGGAGCGTATATCTTTCCGACGAATCACTTATCCCGTTTATTTTCGTTGTAAGCAGAACTTTCCAGCCGTTTTTTCCCGCTTTGCCTACTTCTACATGGAGATATTCAATATATGCCTTTTTCAAGTGTTCCAACACAATGCCGCGATTAATGCCGCCGTACGTCATATAGTCATTCGGTATATGAAGAGCACTGTTTTCCGAGAATCGATTGTCAACTATAATCTTCAATTCATGCTCTCCGCTCGGAATCTGTCTTGCCAGAAGTGAAAATGGCGTATACGCATTATAGTGTTTTCCAAGAAGGCGGCCATCTAAATAAATCTCTGCTGTATGGCTGATTCCTTTGCACACAAGACGCACATTTCCCTCTCCGTAAAATTTTCTGCGAAAACACCCACGCCCTCTGTAAGAGGCAAATTCCGGAAGATTTTCCCAGACTGTAGGTACCACAACAGAATAGGATGTTCCTGCATGCTCGCCGCTTTCCGGGACAAAGCTCCACACACTTCCGCTCAATTCTTCGGTATTCCGTATTTGATTAGTGCAAAAAGTCCGAACCATTTTCCACTCCCTCGGATCAGGTATTATCGTAGGTATCTCTTTCTTCCTGAGAACCTCCGGTTACTTTTATGTTCACATCGTTCATACTGAGCTTTGCTATATTTCTGATCATTCCATATTCATTACAAGTAATCTTCAGATGATTCATTGTAATATCTTTGATAGGATCTTGTGCATAGCCATCTATGACAAAGGCCTGACTTATCTTGTCGTAATCCTCTGTCAGCTCTGCCGTGATATTCTGAATACACAAATTCTTCAACTCCGTAGGCGGAATACTATCCGATACAGGAGCCATAATGGTTTTCCAATGCTCCGGTATCTCTCCATGATAATTTTCCCCAATCGTGCATACATTGTAATTAACATTCCAGTTCAATTGTATATGTACCGGGAACCTTACGTTCTGCATATACAGATCCTGCACCTTAATATTACGAATGTATCCTTTTCTCGGATATGCGGATTTAATTCTGAATCCACAATCTGTTCCGTAAAAGCTGATATTTTCAAGTACTACATCACTGATGCCACCGGACACTTCGCTGCCGAGTGTTACGCCATATCCCTCATAGATCTTACAGTTTCTTACTGTTATACGCTCACAGGGAATATTGACGCGCAAACCATCCGAATCCCGACCTGACTTTATACAAATACTGTCATCGTGTGTATGTGTTTCACAATTTTCAATAAGTACATCATGGCAGGAGTCAATGTCGATACCATCCGTACTGGGACCGTTAATACTTCCACAGATCACCTGCACATGATCAATATGAATATTTCCGCTATAGTACACATGAATATTCCAAAATCCGGATTTGAAAGAAGTAATATCCTTTAACGTAACATTTTCGGAATCGGAGATTACAATATTACGAAGTCGTACGGCATCATAATCACTTGCCCATCGAAGACCATAGGGCTCATAGATCCCGCGTAAACCGCTTTTTCGGTCATCTCCCCAATATTTGGCCCACCAGTGTTCACCCTGACCGTCAATAACTCCTTTACCGCTGATGGTCACGTTTTTCTGTCCACGCACATTCACAAAACCGGGATACCATTTCATTTCAATGCCGGCAACTCTTGTATCCATCATGGGATATGCTTCATCATGTATGGATGCCAGCAATCTTGCACCCTCTTCAAAATGAAATTCCATATTGCTTTTCAGAAAAAGCGAAGAGGTAAGGTAAGTTCCCTTTTCCAAAATCAGCATTCCGTTTTCTTCTGCTGTCAAATCAATCAAATGCTGTAATTCTTTTGTCACATCTACGATGCCGCTTGCATCAATGTTATATTCTGTCGTTTTAAATATTTTCATAATCTTATCTGCCTCTGTGAAAAAGGTCGGCGAAATGCCGTAATGACTTTCCACCGACCTTCTGTTTTGGGGGTCCTTTTTTTAATTAGTTCTTAGCTGCTGCATCCGCCATAATCTGATTGCCTTTTTCAAATAACTGATTGCCGGCATCCTCTGCGGATATTGCTCCATAACATACTTTTTCCACCAGTTCATTTGCAAGTGCTGCTACCTCTGCTGCTCCATCTGGCTGAGGCTTGCTTGCTGCGGAAGAATTGGGAATGACAACGTCATTCATATAGGTAATTGCTTTCTGGTCCGTTTCACCCAGAGAATCCTTGATTGCCTCACTGACAACGGAATTGGTCTGAATACCACGCTCAGTTAAAATCACTTTATTAGCGTCTACAGAATTCAGAAGATAATTAATAAATTTCACAGACTCTTCCACATTTGAAGTATCTCTTGTAACACAGAATAACTGTGAAGGTTTACAATAATTGGACAACTTAGGATCCTTGGTCGGATAAGTTGTCATCTCAAGATCAATCTCATCACCGACTACATTCTGCATGGTTGTAATCTGGTTGTTGTACTTAAATGCACACCAGGAACGTGCGGATTCCGTTTCACCATACACTAACGGGTCCTGTTCCACTGTGGTTCCGCTTCTTTCAGCAAAAACATCAGCGCTGATCAACCATCCTTCTTCAATGCCTTTTTCATATATCTTGAAATATTCAACCAGAGGATCCGCTGTTTTACATCCCAGTGCTCCGTCTCCGTATAAGGATCCTCCTTCTTCGGCACGCATAAATACTTCCAGATAAGCGACATCATTATAAGAAATGTTTGTCTTAACGCCCGTCTTTTCATATACTTCGCGGCACTTTTCAAAGAACTCATCAAGTGTCATGTTGTCATGGATCTCAATTCCGTTCTCGTTCAGAAGTGTGGCATTATATATCATTGCAGGCGGTGATACGGTAAGGCAAATACCATAAATGCTTCCGTCTACAGCACCGATATTCAGATTATCTTCACTCATTCCGCTGACATCCAGTAGGCCGCTTTCAATATAATCATCCAAAGAGATCAATAACCCTTTGTCTGCATACTGCTGCAGATATTTGTAATCCATTTGGATTACATCAGGCAGGGAATTACCTGCCGCATAGGTTGCCAGTTTCTCCCAGTAGTCACTGAAAGTAGAGAACTGACCATCGATACTGACGCCGGCATTTTCAGCGCAGTACATATCAATAACTTTCATTGTCATATCATTTCTGGTCTGGTTTCCCCACCAGGAGAATGTCAGGTTTTCGCCACTCCCTGTATTTTCTGTCGTAGCTGCGCCGCTCGTCTCCTGCGTTGTCTCACCCGAAGTGTTTCCACACGCTGCCAATGAGATCGTCATCATTGTTGCTAACCCCATAGCAATTGCTTTTTTCATCCTTCTCATATTGCCTCCTTTTGTTGTGTGTACTTGTTGTACCATCGTGTACAACTCCTTGTGTAACTGTATCTTACCCAAAATAAGTTCAAAATGAAATCAACAAAAACAACTTACATTTGTACTTTTTCCACCTTTGCATTTTTGGTATTTTAAAAAATTTTACCTTTTCTGCACAAAAACTACTTTTTCAAAATCCAATAACTAATTCGGTTGAATAAGATAAAAAAAACAATTATAATTGCTGTAATCAATTGTATCATAACCATCCATGGAGTAGATATTATGAATTATATTCGCCAAAAGCTTCACCAAAAGTTTGCTTTTTTATCGGAACTTTCAATCAGGGCCAAGATTCAATTGCTGGTTATTTCCAGTATTCTTGTTCTCTCCATAATATCTCTTGGCGGTACACAAATGATCATCCGCAAATATAACGAAACACTCTATCAGTCTGTCGAAACCTCTCTGTCCTATTCGACCAAGGAGATTTCTTCTTATCTTGACACAATAGATAATATGGCAGATCAGATATTAGCCAATAAAACCCTTCAGGAATCCCTTGCCTCCTGGAGTGACGCCAGCGCTTCTCTCAATTCTTCTACTTATAACAGTTTATATCAACAGATTACCAATTATATGATGGGATCAGATGGCCGCTTTCTCTCTTATATGATCATCAAGCAGGATACCAAAACGGTATACAGCTCCTATTTGGTATCTATGGAAACTCCGGCTTCTATGTTAGATCATTTAGTCGATTACGCGGAACAGGCTGACGGCAGTGTCAAAGTAGTATCCGATTATTGTAATGATTCCGGCCTATTTATGGTCCGCAAGATCAAAGAGTCCAAAAATCTGTCCTTTCGTAATTTGGGATATGTTCTTATTAACATCAATATAAAAGAATTGGTCAATCAGGCATTGGAAAATAAGATGAGTAACGATATCTCCTACATGCTATTGGAAAATGACCAATTATTACTTGCAGAAGGATCGTTCGATGAAAGTGACCTTCCAAAGCTCCGGAAAACTCCTCAGAATGGGTACAGCCTCTATTCCAAAGACGGAAAAACTTTTTTCATCGTTCGGACCGATATTCCCAAATACAATTTTAATATCATTTATTCCGTTCCATACAGCACAATCTATGCCGCCATTTCAAGAGAAACCTTTTTGATATGTGCTTTTGTAATCGCCGGCATTATACTTGTAATTTTGTTTTCTACTACCATAACCGCGTTATTGGCGAATGACTTCAAGCTTTTAATTCACAATATGCAGTTATTTGCTTCCGGAAAATATACGCTGACCGAGCAAGAGCAAATGCTTTCTTCCAGAAAAGATGAAATCGGCATGCTGCACAAGGGATTTAATGATATGGCTGTTGAAATTAACGATCTGATTGAAAAAAACTACGTCAATGAATTGCTAAAAAAAGAAGCTCAATTAAAAACTCTGGAAAGCCAGATGGATCCTCACTTTTTATACAATACACTGGATTCCATCAACTGGCGTGCAAAGGCAATTCACGCAGATGATATATCCCAGATCTGTACATCTCTCGGATCTTTGCTTCGCATTACGCTTCATAAAGACATGGGGAATTTTACAGTGGGGGAGGAAATGCAGCTTGTATCAAACTATATGACAATTCAGCATATGCGATACCCGAACAAGCTAATTTATCACTGTGATGTTTCTGAAAATTTGTATACTATTTCGATTCCGAAATTCACAATACAACCTCTTGTGGAAAATGCCATTCGGTATAGTCTGATGAATGCCGTTGATATCTGTGAGGTTTCTGTCACTGCTTTTGTTTCAACGGATCAAAACGGTAGCGAAATACTGACGGTTCGAGTTAAAAATAACGGTTCCTACTTTGAAGACAATATATTACAAAAGCTTCAAAACGGAGAACGCCAGCCTCATGGCTTTGGAATCGGGCTTTTGAATGTATTAAATCGTTTACAGATTACTTACGGAGATCCTTTTGGATTACAAGTATATAATGAATATGACGAATATGATACTTATGCAATCGCTGAAATACGTATTCCTGCTGTGTCATTTGTATAGGGAGGTAATCATGCTGAAATTATTAATTGTGGAAGATGAAGAAATCATTTGTGAAACACTTGCGCGCCTCACAGACTGGTCCTCGCTCGGAATTGAATTGATCGGCACCTGTCAGGACGGAGTGGATGCATACCATATGATACTTGATGAATGCCCCGATATTGTTATGACAGACATCAATATGCCCGGGATTAGTGGTCTGGAGTTGATTGAGCGCATCCAGCGCACCGCCTTAGACACACGCTTCCTTATATTATCCGGCTATGCGGAATTTGACTATGCGAAAAGAGCAATGAAATCGGGTGTAAAACATTATCTTCTGAAACCTTGTGATGAAGAACAGCTACGTTCTGCGTTACAGGAAATGGTATCGGAATGTTTACAATTAAAACAGGAAAAAAATTTATCCCCCGTTACCATTCAGGATGCCCAGATACAACATGTAATGCTTCAGAATCTTATTCGTGAAGGTATCCGGCTTCCCAATGTAACCACGAAATTATTTGAAACAAATGCTCCTTATTTGGAACTATACGAACAGCCATTCCAATACTGTGCCATTTATTATCTGGAAAAAAATTTTATAAATTCCGCTATGGAGCAACTTCGCAGATATTGGACAAATACATCTCAAAATATCTGTTTTCACGCCATTTATACCGTTAATGTTTTATTGCTTATATTTCCCGATTATACAAGGGATTACAGCTCCCTCGATGACTTTCTCTCAACGCTTCACTTTCCCGATCAAAAAGTGAGTATTGTATATGAGCGAAAGACATTCCCAAATCTGGAAAAGCTTTTACTTATGCTGCTTCCGAAGCTGAAACGCTATGATACATTCTATTTTGTAGAAGAAGATCATCTCATTCCTAATTCTAATTATGACCTGATTTTTTCCGACGTTTCATTGATTACACAAAAATTGCTGCAAGAGCATTCCCTCGGCGATGATCGTTCTATTATAGAAATTGAGGAAGAACTTCATAATATTCTTCTATCTGTCGGAGATAAGGATTTTCTGATACAATTAGCCTCACAACTTTTAATCTCCTTGAGTATAGAAACTGTCTCCGGAGATATTAAGACCGTATCGCAGACGCTTTCACGGCTTCACAATGAAGACAATCTCACAAATATTTGCAACATTACCATGAATGAGATTTATCAGATCACCGATACAAGTTCCAACGGAAAATACAGCCCGTTTATTCAGAAAATAATCAATTACGTGGATGACCATATTTCCGAAGAAAACATGACATTGAAGGGTATTTCGGAAAATATACTCTATATGAACGCGAGTTATGTCAGTCGTATTTTCGTAAAAGAAGTCGGGCAGACTTTTTCAAGCTATGTAACCGAACACCGTATTGAAAAGGCAAAAGAAATTCTGTCCGGAACAAGTGTGGAACAAATCCAAAATGTTGCCACATTGGTCGGCTGCGGAAATAACCCCTACTATTTCAGCAAAATATTCAAGAAAGTTACAGGAATGACACCTACGATATATGCACGGCATTTTGGAACGTCTCCCCATAATTAACTCTGAATGGCGGCAAACAATTTTAGGTCGAAAAATATGCGGCTTCCGGGGGATCTCCGAAAGCCGCTTTTGTTCCTACTTCGCCAGTAGCTTCACTATTTCCTGCTTTCCATAAACGCAGCTTTGCCAACTAAGCCTTCCGCTGTCATTGCGGCTGCCACAGCAGACATACTACGACTTGTCTGTTTCTATGGAAATCTTTTTTTCATAAAGAGCATTTTTCTCAAGTATTTCCCGGAATGCTGTCGAATTTTCTCCCAGTGCCAGTCCCTTGATCTCCATGTATTCGTCATAATCATAGAGGTACACTGTGATCTCGGATATATCATATCCGCTGACCGCCAGCTCGTTGGTATTGTTTCCTGCGTATGTCAGTTTTCTTCCATCTTTATCCAACACTACGGTCACAACAAGATGATCTTCCGGGAAAATGTCATATACCGTAAGCTCCACCGGAGAGACTTCGATTCTGTCCAGCCCGAAGCCTGCCTCATTTGTTTCGCCTATCTCTATGACCTGCATTTCCTTATCGCTCTGCGCGATGGAAAACTCCGGGAATTTCCAGCTTCCGCGTACTGTCTCCTTGGAAGCCCCCTTCGGATATAGGAAAAAATACGGAATTTCCAATTGCAGTGTCATGTCTTCCGGAATCTGTTCATAGTATCCCTGATCCCCTGTCTGGATCGATTTGTAATCGATACGGATCAGTCCCAGAAAAGTATGTTTATCCACAAGTTGCCCCACAAGCGCCCTGCCCCCGTGTACCGGATCGCCGCTTCGGAAAGAATACTCCTCCAGTGTTGCGATCATGATCTGGCTTTTTCCGTCACTATCCGCTGACATCTCCGGGAATCCCTCTTCGCTCTCCATTTTTACCCCCAGGAAAATTGCCTGGTTTGTGGCATAATAATCCGTCAAGGTAATGGTGTAGCCCTGATCCGATACCTGATACTGCGCCGGTTCTGTAGCTTCCACACTGGTTTCCGTACTCTGGATCCCAGTGGCTCCGGTATTGTTGTCCCCAGCCTCTTCTCTCTCCCCGGCATTGTATGTTCCTTGCCCTGTTGGTACCAGCGTTACCATTTCTTCTGTCGGAATCTCCTGGAACCCCAGCAGCTCCTGTACCCGTTCTATCACGCTGCCGATCAGAGGCAGTTCTTTTGCCAAGACCGGATTTGCCGCACAGAATCCAATAGCTACAACAATCGCTGCAGCTGCAGCCCCCGTCTGCACAAACTTTCTTTTTCGACTCTGTCTTTTTTTCTTTTCCGATCTTTCTCTGATAATTCCGTATGCTTCCTCTATTTTTCTGTCAATCAACGGACTGTTTGTCATGGCTATTCTCCTTTCCTACACCCATCTGCGATCTCAGATGTTCTCTGCCCCGGTGAATTTTACTCTTCACCGTATTTTCTTTCATATGGAGCAGCTGTGCGATCTCTCCTATGGAAAACTGTTCCCCATAATACATCTGGAAGATCAGCCGGCTGTCCTCCGGCAGAGTTTTCAACAGATCATTGAATTCCAGATCCGTACTGAAATCATAGAACTGTGAAGCTTCCTCCGCCTCGTTCATGGGAACCGTCCGACTCCTGTGCCGTCTCATTGCAATACATTGGTTGATCAGAATACGAATCAGCCAGGTTCTGAAATATTCAGCTCTTCGTAAGGTATCCAGCTTTTCAAAAGCTGAAAGTATGGTCTCCTGCATGGCATCGGCAACATCCTCTTCGTTCCCCAGATAAGCGAACGCGATCCGTATCATGCTCTGCCTGTTCTGTTCCATCAGAGCGATGAAGGCTTCCGCGTCTCCTTTTTTCGCTTTTTTCACTAGTTTCTCCATGGTTCCTCCCGTTCTTCATCCGGCCGGATGCCTTGCAAGGTATTTTGTGTTCACATACATTAGATAAGCATATCGTATTTTCGGTTGCAGAAAAATAAATTTTTTCCATAAAAGTTTTTTCCATAAAATAGTAAACAGCTTCCGAAGTCTCCTCCGAAAGCTGTTCTTAAAGCTATTTAAACTATTCCACTACTACCGTACCGTCTTCTTTTACGGTAATATTCATGTCATCTTTCACATATTCCAGGAACTCTTCCCCCAGGCTGTCAATAACAGGCATCTGCACATTGTCAAGCCACACATCTGCCAAAATAGCTCCGGCTGCTGCCAGGGAATCAATAGGTTCGGAAAACAGCATGCATGCCGGCTGCCTGTTCATGGAGCAGGCACAGTAAAGTACCAGTCCGCCGGTGGTAGATCCTATGGTCGTCGGCAGGCACAGGGCTTTGCCCGCCATCTGTTTACCATAGAGGTCGGGATTATTCTGATCTCCACAGGTTGCTTTTTTATCGCCGAACTGTAATGCCTTTTGGAAAGATGCCAGTGTGTTCAGACCCCCGTGAGATACCAATGCCTTGGCGGTTACAGTTCCGGAGGCTACGATTCTTCCTTTAAATTCTTTCATTTGTCCGCTCCTCCCTTCGTAATCTGCTCTAAGATCTCAGCATCGGTATAATATCTTGCGCTGGTATAGGTACGCAGCTTGTTGCTGGAAGTAATGACCGGCATCTTCTCGCTGAGAGGATTATTCATATACATTAACGGGCAGATATAGGAAGTAATGACTCCCGTTGCCTTTAATGTCTCCGCATAAGGGGTCTCCTGAAATTTTTTCAGTACCGCAGGTGCCGCTGTGAATACGGTAGGAATACACACTCTGGCTCTGCCGGCTTCTTTCAGGCTCTGAGAGACTTTTTCCGTCCAGTCGATGAGCTGCTGTAAACTCATATGGGGACATCCCATGAAACACAGCTTCGGCTTGGCATCCTTCTTTTTCCAGATCACCGGATAGCTCTCATAGACCCTCTGAAGTTCCGCATCATCTACCACGTAGACTTTTGCATCCTTCGCAATCAGATCTTTTCCGTATTTTACAGCCTCCGGAGTGATATTTTCCACATGGTACAGACCTACCGCACCGTTGGAAGCAGTCGCTGCGCCGAAGTCTTTCAGATAGGTCTTTGCTGCATCATCCAGTTCACCGCCCAGCCACTTGTCCAGTCCTACGATATAGGGAACATCCGCCATCACTTTCATACCGATGGCAGATCCAAGCAGCTGTGCTTCCGGCTTTTTCGTGGTCTCGATCTTAACGATCCAGGTGGCTTTTCTGCCTTCATCCGTCAACAGACCGAAGCGGGGCACATAGCCTACTACCGAGCCCATGAGGTCAATGATACCGGAGTTACGATTGCATCTTGCCCCCAATACGGAGTTGGCATAAACCACTGCGGAAGACTCAGACCAGGACAACACCTCTCCCATGGCCGGGGTATTTCCCACTTCATCCATGTAACAGGTGCAGGTGTAAGCATCCTTTTCCATGATACCCAGCTGCGTCAGCTGTTTCTCGTAATCATCCTGCTTGGAGTACATGAAATTCTTGAACACAAAATCCTGTAAAAAAGAACTGGGCACATTGGGATCCAGTGGTCTCGGATCGGCGGAAAATTTCTGTTTGGATACATTGCCGGATTCGATCAGCTGATTCATCAGTTCATACACCGGCGCCAGTGCTTTCAATCCGAAAGAGGTTACCAGATGGTTGTATTTACTGGTCACAGGCACCATACCATCCGCACCGAACAGCTCGCCGTAGCGCACCAGCGTCTGCATGACCTTCGCCAGGGTCGCTCCCTGTTTTCCATCATATATTTCCTGTTGTTCTTTTGTTAAGTTCATTGATTTCCCTCCCTTTAAATCTTCATGGCAACTTCATAAGCGCGCCATACGACACTTCGCAGATTGCCTACACTGTCACAGTCACCTACCAGGCTGACATTGCTGCCCTTCGATGCCAGTGGATTGGGAATGTATCCTGCGGAGCTGATCACACTGTCACAGGGAATTATGATCTCTTTTCCGGAAGCATCCTTGCATACGATGCTGTCATCCTTTACTTCCTGCAGCGTAGTTTCCAGATATACGGGCACTTTCTTCCAGGCGAACCACTCTCTCAGATAGGAGCTGTTGGCCAGGCATACTCCGGTCTGGGCGATGAGATCGTTTTTCATCTCTACGATTACAGGCTGTTTGCCCTGCAGCGCCAGTTCATAAGCAATCTCACAGCCGGTGAGTCCGCCGCCGATGACGGCAACCTTTTCTCCTACGGGAGTACCGGTAAGGTATTCGCATGCCTCAACCATCTTCTCATGACCGGGCACTTTTTTCAGTACTCTGGGCACTGCTCCGGTAGCGATGATCACGGGAGCACCGGAAAACGGGGCGATACTCTCCACTTTTTCATTGTAATGAATCTCAATTTTCAGATCTGCCATCTGCTTCCGATACCAGGTCAGAAGATCTCGCAGTTTTCCCTTGTAGCTTTCCGCACTGGCAGCAATAAAGGTTCCGCCCAGGTGATCTGTCTGCTCGTGAATCACCGGCTCGTGTCCCCGCAGTTTCAGTACTCTGGCAGCCTCCATGCCGCCGATACCGCCACCGATAATATGTACCTTCTTCGGGCTGGTGGTCGGGACGATCTTGTGCTTCTCCCACTGCATGGTCTCGGCATTTACCGCACAGCGTGCCAGGTGCAGGGAATCGGATAATGCCTGATCATTGGGAACTCCCTTATAATGACACATGTTGAAGCAGCCGTTATGACACAAAATGCAGGGACGGATATCGTCCTCCTTATCATTCATCAGCTTGGTCACCCATTCCTGGTCTGCCAGGAACTGTCTGGCGAATCCGGCACCGTCGATTCTTCCGTCTGCAATGGCCGCCGCAGCCGTCTCCGGATCCATACGTCCGGCGCATACCACAGGGATATCCACGAATTTACGGATATGCGCCACATCCTCCAGATTGCAGTTTTCCGGCATATAGATAGGGGGATGTGCCCAGTACCAGGCATCGTAAGTACCGTTATCGCAGTTTAACATATCGTAACCGGCATCCTGCAGATACTTCGCTGCTTTTTCGGATTCTGCCATATCACGGCCTGCTTCTGTGAAGCTTTCTCCGGGAAGTGCTCCCTCACGGAACCCCTTGGTCTTGGATTCCACGCTGTACCGAAGAGACACAGGGAAATCCTGTCCGCAGACTTTTTTAATCTCTTTTACAATCTCTACTGCAAAACGATATCTGTTCTCAAAAGATCCACCATATTCATCGGTTCGCTGATTCACATATTTTAAAGTAAACTGATCCAGCAGATAGCCTTCATGTACCGCATGGATCTCCACACCGTCCACCCCGGCATCCTTTAATAATTTTGCAGTCTTGCCGAATGCGGTGATGAACTCCTGAATCTCCTCCACGGTCATCTCCCTGGAAGGAACTTTATCTGACCAACGGTTCGGAGACGGGCTGGGTGCGGCTGTAATCTTGTCCAGATCCATAAAAGGTTTCGCCAGTACCCGCAATGCCTTATTGGTGTACAGGGTCTCCATCATTTCACTGATGGTAAACGATCTGCCGAAACCTGCCGTCAGCTGGACGAACAGCTTTGCTCCCGTCTTGTGGAACTTTGGCATCCACTTTGCCAGATCTTCATACATTTTTTTCTTCTTATACAGCCACTGTCCGTACATGGGATTGTATACCGGCTGACATCCCGGAAGCACCAGACCACAATTATTTTTCGCTACCTCCAGAATAAATTTCGCACCATCCTTGTCAAAATGGTTCACTTCCATCCATCCCAACAGGTTTGTGCCACCCATAGATGTCAGGACAATGCGGTTCTTAATCTCGCAGTTTCCGATCTTCCACGGCGTAAACAACGGTTCCAACTGTTGTTTCATTGTAACTCCTCCTTTGCCTTCTCTCTTCTCGTTTGCGTACCCCTATATGTATTTTTATTATAACACGCCGCCTTGCCGGCAGTAAAAATATTTCTTATTGATTATTCTGCAAAATAGGTCGCATTTTGTTGTTGCATCAACAACTTTTTTATTTTAACAGACTATATGTCACTTGTCTACTCTGCCTTCCACAGGTCTCCCCATACGGAATCACACAAATTGACACAGTATTCTCTGGAAAAATTGGAATCCTGCGAAACGATTGCATTTTCCTCTGCCAATGCCTCGTCATAATCCTCCAGAAAATATGTCGTCACACCTTCGGGACCGGAAGACACATGACTGATTATCGTTTTCACCCCATAATCTGCGATCTCCACTTCCCCATCCTCGTTCTTCGTAAGCGTTACCTCGGCCATGCCGCCTACCATACGGTTAGCGACTCCCTCTCCGGTGCCGGAGGTCCAGTTCACGAAATTGCCCAGGGAATAATAGACAAGCATTTCATGGTCACTCGCTTCATCTGTCACCCATTCTATAGGTTCAATGACATGCGGGTGGGTACCCAAGATCAAATCCGCACCGTTTTCCGCAAATATCTTGGTCCATTTCTCCTGGGAAGCATCTGACGTCAGCCTGTACTCCGTTCCCCAGTGCGGACATACGATGGTGAAGTCCGCCAATTCCTCTGCCCTCTGAATATCTGCCGCCACCTGCTTTTCCTCCAACAGATCCACCGCATAGGGCATATCCGCCGGCAGGGAAATGCCGTTGGTCCCATAAGTGTAGTTCAGGACTGCAATCCGTATATCTCCCAGCTCAATGATCGCCGGATCTGCGCCACAGGAAGTGGAGGTATCCGCAGTATCATGGATGCCAAGAACTGTGATCTGTGGGTATTCGTCCCTCCAGTACTCCGCACAGTTTACCAGCCCCGCACGTCCCTTGTCCATAGCATGGTTCGTGGCATGACAGATGACATCGAAGCCTGCTCCCACCAATGAATCGCAGAGACTGTAATCCGCATTGAAGCAGGGATACCCGGAGATTCCAAGATCCGCACCGCCTATGATCACCTCCTGATTCACCAGGGCAAGATCTGCTGCAGCAATCTCCTCTTTTGTATGGGAAAACAGAGAATTATAGTCGTAACTTCCATCCGGCTGCAGACAGCTTTCCTCCACCGGAGTGTGAAGCAGTATATCCCCTACCATGATGATCTTGTACTCCGGCACGGCTTCCGGTGGTTGATCGGAAGATGGCTGGATTGCATCCTGCGTTTCTGTTTCTATTACTTCTGTTTTAATTGCAATAGTTCCTGTGGTGCTGACAATATTTTCATTTGTTACTGAATTGTCCTCAGACACCATCTCAGTCTTCGCACAGCCGATCAATAAAAAAATGTTCCATATACAAATATAAAACATTATTGTTTTTCTTAAAGTCAAAAATCTTCTATCTGCCATTTTTCTGCCATTTCTCTACCTTTTCACTGATTTTTCTGTATTTTATTCACTTCTTATATGTCCCATTATAACATACATATTTCTTTTATCAAAAATTGCATTTCAAAATATTATCAGAAGCTGTTTGATTATACGGAATTATTCACATCTTTTATGTATTAAATATTTGACTGATGAGATTTTTCACACTCATTGTGTTTAGACTGTATTTTTCTGATTCAAATGTATATATAATGTCTCTACCTTGTATGAACCCATTCTTGGAGTAAATCTGGAATTGCCAGTGCCACTAAAATATATTCCTACCATTTATATCCCAAACTCTCCATTTTATATCGTAGTTTTCTTCTATATTTCATACTTTCTAATTATAACATCTACAAAAAAACGACTACAACTAACAAAAAACAGCCTCGTCACACTGTAACGAAGCTGTTCTCTTCATCTTTTACTCAACCATCTGCAAATAAATCCACATTGCGGGTTGATTTTCTTTTATCCAATCCATATCATGTTGTTCCAATACCTGCACTGCACCCTTTGCCCATTCATCAAAGTACTCTTGTCCGGTTTCTGCATATAATCGAAGCTTTGCTTCTGGGGCCAAATCATCTAAAAGTATCCTCATCAATTGACCACGCAATCCGTTCTGCTCTCCTTCCATAAATTTATGAAAGATATAGTTTAAACTGTATTGTCCATAATACGTAAGTTCTCTGTATTCCAAAGAATGTGCATCAATATAATCTGCTGGATTCGATGCAGTTGCCGGAGATGCTTCCATTTTGTCAAATAATTCTTCTATAACGGCTTCCGTATCTACCTGATAATACTGAACCGCTCTACTATAACACTCTTGTATTTGAGCCACCACATATTTCTGCGTATCCAGAGCATCTTCTTCAATTTCATCCGGAAATTTGTCCCTAATATCCGATACATAATAACTTCCATCTCCAGGAACCCAAAAATCAGTCACCGTATATGTATTATCTGACACTTCAAAAGTGATGACCACCGGCATATGGCTTCCACCGACTTGATTTAACTTACCTTCCGAATAAGAAAATGACTGTTCCAATGCCATTCCGTATACCGTTATCAACTCTTTCGACACATTCCCACCAGCAATAGACACTCCGCATAATTCCTCCCTATGCAACTCTACAAAGCTGGCACAATGATAGGCACCAACCGGATAATCGGATGCAGTATGTTCAACAATAGCGTTTAATATGGCTGTATCTAAGGAATCCGTCTTGTCCACTATATTTTCAACTTCCGGCGTTTCCGACCTATCAATTTCCACTGCGCCTTCACTTGTCTGAAAATCTATCTTCATTACATAGAATCCGGATTTTCCACGAACATAAATGGAATAGATTGCCTCATCACGTTCATCGCCTCGAACAGAAACCTCCAACTCAAACTTTCCCTGTGGATTACATTCCAGCTCATAAGTTTCTCTTTCTACAATTACTTCTTCCGATGTGTATTTATGATACTCCTCATTAACAACCAAAATATCCGTATCTGTACCACCATCCACTGTAAATATCAGCTTACCGGAATTATTTATAGGATTGGAATATAAATCATCATACTCCCCTTCATAGCTACTTGAATAATAGGCAGGCTCAATATAAGCATTGTAATCTGCACTAACGGCATTGCAACTTAAAATATCTGTACGTTCCAATCTAAACAGGAAACGGATGTGTGAGCCTTCCTCCAATATATTCGTACTATTATCTATATCATATCCGTAAGTCAGATATACACTGCCATCTTGGTTCTGCAGAAAATAGTAAAAACTATTATCCGCATTTATCCGCCATGCCTTATTTATTTCACTTCTGAATTTGGACCAGGTATCATTTGAAATAGTGAACTCTGTCATATTAAAATGGTTATCAAAATTTTCAGCTGTAATCTCTACCTCTTCAAAATTCCCCACCTGTTGCACCCACTCCGTTGTACTCTTATCATCCAATACATCTCCGGATACAAACATAGCATAATCTGAAGTAAACTGATATCTGGGCGCTGTTTCCGGTGTGATTGCGGAGGAATAACGGGCATCTATGAAGAAAATCTCTTCCACCCTGTAGCTATGACCAAAAGGTTCCGGTGCATACAAATTTTCTTCCTTTGGATTGGATATGCATATCACAATTCCAACAATGCATATCACAATTGCCCCTATGGTAACCCAAAAAGTAGGTTTCTTCCACGCTGCCAAGTTTTTGATGCGTCCTTTGGTATCCACCTCACCAAATGCAAGTGGCATTCCAAACATAATAGCATTATTTGTTGCTAAATTCAGTAAAGAAGCAGAATAATCTGCTCGTACATCTTCCCCAAGTTTTTTGACAACCGCCTCATCACAACTCATTTCCATGTCCTTGCTAAATAATAGAAAGGCTAGCCAAACCAATGGATTAAACCAGTGTAGGCAAAGGGCTACATAGGCAAGCAATTTAAAAATATGGTCCCCTCTGCGAATATGATATTGCTCATGTTTTAGAATATACTCCTGTTCCTGTTCGCTTAATGAAGATAACAAATAAATATGCGGTCTGAATATGCCAAGAACAAAAGGAGTGGTAATGTAATCCGCAACATAAATATTATCCTTTACCCGTACAGCTCCAACCAGACTCTTTCGTAACTTAGCATAAGAAATCATACTAACGCCTATCACGACCACAATTCCGGCCAGCCATATATAGGTTGCAATACTGACGGGTGCCTCCAAAGGATCTGCTACAAGCTGTTCCGCCCCTTGTGGCAACGCATTATTTATAGCATTGTCCAATACCGGAACTGGTAATGTCACTTCTGGATTCTCTGTATAAACGATATTGTTCGGAATATATGTAACCTGACTCACACTATCAGCTGTTTCCACAATTGGGGGATCAAATAAACCCAATACCGATAAGGGAGTATTTATAGTGATAGGGCAAAGCAGACGAAACAATACAACTGTCCATAACATATAGGAATATACCTTGGGCGCCCGTTTCAACAACAATCTAAGTATAATCACCGTAACAATGATAACGCTTGCTGTAAGACTCATATTCAAAATCTTCGGTAATAACTCATACCAATCCATCCACTCACCTCCTCATACTATCTATCACCTTTTTCAATTCTTCCACTTCCTTATCCGATAACTTCTTTCTGGAACCGAATGCAGTCAAAAAAGCCGGTAACGAACCTTCAAAAGTATCATTAACAAACTTTTCACTTTGGAGAGCATAAAACTCTTCTCTACTGATTAAGGAAGTAATAATTCGATCTTTGTTTTGAAAAATTCCTCTCTCACATAGCCTTTTTAAAATAGTTAAAGTAGTCGTCCGCTTCCAATTCAATTCAGCTTCCGCGAGTTTCTCCAATTCTACTGGTCGCAATGGTTCATTATTCCATATGATATCTGCAAACTTGGACTCTACTGCTCCTAATCTTATTTCACTCATATGATCACCCCTTTCGTCTACTGTGTGTAGTCGTTTATGTATAGTCTACTATCAGTAGACATTTTTGTCAACCAATTTTTATTTGAAGATACAACAACTTTATATCTAACACTCTATAAAAGAACTTACTCATTCCAAACGCATATAACATCACCCCAAGCAAAAAGGCTTAACCCCTTGTAAACAAAGGGCTGTAAATTTATGAGAAGCATATCTCGAAAACACTGCGTGTTTCCTCGATGAATGCGGCATTCGCCGCATTCCCATAAGCATAAAAAAGCCCAGAAGCAAGCAAGCTTGCTCTGGACTATTTTACACTTATTTAATGCTTCTCATTGCTAACGCACAATTACTCGATGATGGTAGCTACACGGCCGGAACCAACGGTTCTACCACCTTCACGTTATCTGAATAGCGTTTTTCAACATATTTTCTATGCTTTTTATGGCTGAAATCTGCATAGTTTCGTTGATTTTACATGGTCTATTTTTATTTGCATGGTTTCGTGGCACCGTTTTGGCACCGGAATACTTGCTCCTGATCAGCTAATATGCATCTTGTCCTTAATATCAGTTATAAGTCAATCGGTAAGTTATTTTCTTATTCCACTCAGACGTAGTTGCTCAATTGTCTCCCTATTACAATCGACATATGTGACAGACTCCGGTTGATATTGCTCCAATATCGTTTGTAGCGAATTTTCATCTATCAATTCATTCCAGTGATAATAGGATTGAACTGTGCCGTCTCGCCTTGAAGAAACACTGTCTATTGTCTCAAGTTCAATTCCTCCCTCAGGTAAAATATGGTATAATGTTTGCCCGTCCCATGCCGACCCTGAATAATTATCCTCTATTACTCCATTTTCACATATCTTACACGAGCCATTACGATATCCGATACCTCTCATTAACTGATACGCTCTTCCGTCTTTCCACGTATATACATCATAAATTACATAGTAAGGTATATCATAATTAAATTTAAGACCTATAAAAAATTCCTCTATACCGTCATTATTTAAATCATGCAATACATATACAGATTCAGCCTCCGGGCTTCCCATCGCATTTAGGTACTCATCACATATATACGAATCCCCTGCTGCGGCCATAGCCTTTGATACATCCTTTACCTCTTTCATATATTGACCTACAGTATAATATCTTTCCGCAATATCACCATAAGATACGCCGGGCGTCTCACCTTCATAAATTCTTTCTTCGGCTTCTTTATTTTGATCCAAATACTGATACTGTGGTCTAAACTGGATGCTCAAAAATCTTGTATTTCCTTTTTCATCATAATCAAAGTAGACATCTGCCTCTCCCCAAAAATCAAACTTATCATAACACTGAATCCCATGTGTTGCAATCAGGCAGGTTTTTCCTTCATATTCTCCTACTTCTATATTCCAAATTCCCCACGCTGACACATTCCCACAGATTTCTCCCGAAGGGTAATCTACAAATTCTGTTTCATACCACTCAACCAACTGACTGGTAAATTCCGTTTCTTCCCCGTTGTCTGAAAGAAATTCTCTTTTCAAATCTAAATAATGTGATTCTACATCGAAAGTAACTGATTCATCCAAATTTTCACAGGATATCACAGCCTGCCACTTGGTGTCTCCCTTTGTAACAGACAATGGAAATGCATTATCCATCATCGTTTCGCCATGAATCATCTCCAGCGGTTTCCAACTTGAATTGTTCTGCTTTAATACGATATACTCCATAAGTGGCATGGAATTTACTCTTGGAGCAAATGAAAAGAAAATTTCTTTTTCCCCATCATGATCCAAGTCTACATATTCTGCTACGCATGGGTCAATTCTACAAGGATCCTCATACTCATAAATCATCTCACCATTCCAATAAAACTTGAAATGGGAATAGAAGTTGTTTGATTCATCTCCTAGATCGACCTCCACATATTCTTTCGTACCATTGCCATCCAAGTCCTTAAGTTCACTTATAAACACTGTATCGGATAGCCATATGTATCCATTGTCATCTTTTGCGTTTTCCACATTTTCGTTTTCTTTGACTGGCTCCTCCTCTTCCCAGATAAGCCAAAAAGAACTGCTGCCTGAAAATATTTTTTCGTTTTTCGTCTGATTTTCCACTGCAATCTCAAACACCGTATTCCTATTATCATCCGTATCAGCTGCAACTGCTATATGTGCATAATAATCCCCCACATAATATGCGGTTCCCGCCCCTTCCCTATAATCTATGGAAATAACATTTCCGTAATTTTCACTTATTTTTTTTAGGAGTTCAGACTCACTTAATTGTTTAGTATCATCGCCAAACAACTCTGATAATCTCCCCTGTATCCTTATTGCTTTCGCATCCTCAGCCAGAACAGCCCCTGCTAAATCTTCATCATAGTCTCCTTCAAAAACGATTGATAATTCCGTTTTGGGCAATTCCCCGATATAATATAAGGCATGATAGAATTCCGCGTCATATCCTGTCAATTTTTGATATTCTCTATAACTGATTGCCTTGTAGTCTGCTATCGAAAAATCACTTTTCGGTTCTGTCAAAAAGCATATAGCCACTACTACACAGGCAGCCATGGATATCAAAACAATCCAAAAGGATGGCTTTTTGTAATTCAGCACCAACTTCACTCTATCCTTTACTCCCACTTCTCCAAATGCCAATGGACACATCATTACTAATCGCCTCTGCGTTGCACAAGACAATAGCACTCTGGAATATTTTTTCTTATCCTCAAAGTCCATATCACGAATTACCTTTTCATCACAGGCAAGCTCAATATCCTTGCATAGCATAATGTATGCAACCCAGCAAAGAGGATTGAACCAATAGATACAAAGAAGCAAATACCCAAAAGGTTTCCACAAGTGATCTTTTCTTTTAAGATGTGCACTCTCATGCGCTATAATATATGCAATCTCTTCCTCTGATAGTGAAGAGGAAAGGTATATTCTGGGTCTGATAATTCCCAAAATAAAAGGGGATTTTACTGCATCACAAATATAGATGTTTTCTCTATATAGCACAGCTTCCCTTACACATAGGCGCAATTTTATCATACTCACCAATGCCAAAATAAGAAGCACCACCATTCCGCATAACCAAAGTCCCCCTGCGATTTCTGTCACTATTTGTAGCGGAGCCACGCTTTGGTTTTCCTGATATGCAAAGGATTCTGCTAGTGCGGGATTTATCATATTTTCTACAACACCTACGTTACTGTCTATGAACGGCACATAAGGTATCCGTTCTCCCTCCACCATAGTGCTGGACTTGATAGGCTCTGCACTTGGTTGCAGGCTAAATGTACTTTCTATGGAAAACGGAAATATCAGTCGGATTGCTACTATCCCCCATAATAAACAGCTAATCCACTTTGGTATCCTCCTAAATAGAAGTCGAATACCTAATACTGCTAAAATTATCCAACTGGCTGTGATGCTCATATTCAGCAGTTTTAAGAAAATTTCTCCCATACTCATTTTTCCTCCGCCTGATCAATCATCTTACGAATTGCCTCCGCTTCTTCCGGTGTCAGTTTTGCATCCTGCGTAAATGCTGCAATAAATGCCGGAAGAGAACCCGCAAAGGTGTCTTCTACATACTGTCTGCTCTGTCTGGCATAAAATTCCTCTCTAGATATTACGGCTGTTACCAGTCCATTTTCATTCCGAAACAATCCCTTATCAATCAATCTTCTCAAAACATTGTGTGCAGTTGTGCGCTTCCAGTTAAATTCCACTGCCGTCATCTTTACCAGTTCCGATGAAGTAACCGGTTCATGCTCCCAAATCATATCTGCATATCTTGCCTCGATCACACCTAATTGAATTTCCATATGTGTATCCTCCTAAATCCAACAGACCACATGCAGTAGTCTTATATACAGACTATCACCTGTGGTCTCACTTGTCAATATGATTATATAATTTCCTATCTACCACCTCTATTGCCACCACTGGACTTGCACCAGTAAGATTAGTGCCATGCTCGGCACACCGCAAAAAGGCTCCCAAGGAAAACCTTGGAAGCCTTAAATTTAGTGTAATTCTATTAATTACTCAATGATTGTAGCAACACGTCCTGACCCTACTGTTCTACCACCTTCACGGATAGCGAAGGTAAGACCCTGCTCCATAGCGATAGGATGGATCAGTTCGATGGTCATTTCTACGTTATCACCAGGCATGCACATCTCAACACCAGCGGGCAGTTCGCAAACGCCGGTAACGTCGGTGGTTCTGAAGTAGAACTGAGGACGATAGTTGTTGAAGAAAGGAGTATGACGTCCACCTTCATCCTTGGTCAGAACGTATACCTGAGCGGTAAACTTTCTGTGGCAGGTAACAGTACCGGGCTTAGCCAGAACCTGTCCTCTTTCGATTTCAGTTCTCTGGATACCACGAAGCAGAGCACCGATGTTATCACCAGCCTGTGCCTCATCCAGCATCTTACGGAACATTTCGATACCGGTTACAACAGTCTTCTTGGTCTCTTCCTTGATACCAACGATTTCAACTTCATCATTCAGATGCAGAACACCACGCTCTACACGACCGGTAGCAACGGTACCACGACCGGTAATGGTGAATACGTCCTCGACAGGCATCAGGAAAGGCTTATCAGTATCACGCTGAGGATCAGGGATATAAGAATCTACAGTATCCATCAGTTCCATGATCTTGTCGCCCCACTCGCTGCTGGGATCTTCCAGAGCCTTCAGAGCGGAACCCTTGATGATAGGGCAGTCATTGAAGTCGTACTCTTCCAGCTGCTCGGTTACTTCCATCTCAACCAGCTCGATCAGCTCGGGATCGTCAACCATATCACACTTGTTCAGGAATACGATGATGTAAGGAACGCCTACCTGACGAGACAGAAGGATGTGCTCCTTGGTCTGAGCCATAACACCATCAGTAGCAGCTACAACGAGGATAGCACCATCCATCTGTGCAGCACCGGTGATCATGTTCTTAACGTAGTCAGCATGGCCCGGGCAGTCAACGTGTGCATAGTGTCTCTTCTCGGTCTGGTACTCGATGTGAGCGGTAGAAATAGTAATACCACGCTCTCTCTCTTCGGGAGCCTTATCGATGTTATCGAAGTCAACCTTCTCGTTACCAGGTACTCTCTCGGAAAGAACCTTGGAGATTGCAGCGGTCAGAGTAGTTTTACCATGGTCAACGTGACCGATGGTACCAATGTTACAATGGGGCTTTGTTCTGTCAAATTTAGCTTTAGCCATTATTTAAGTCCTCCTTAAAATAATTAAACAGTTTCGTAGTTTTATTTTTTTAACTCGCTACCTCTGATTATATTAAATAATCAGAGGTTTTTCAAGTCATTTTATTGATTTAATACTTATTTTGCTTTTGCAGCAAGAACCTTGTCCTGAACGTTCTTAGGAACGGGCTCATACTTTTCGAAGAACATGGAGTAGTTACCACGACCCTGAGTCTTGGAACGCAGGTCTGTGGAATAACCGAACATCTCAGCAAGGGGTACGTATGCTTTAACCATCTTACCACCGCCGATGTCTTCCATACCTTCTACACGACCACGACGGGAGTTCAAGTCACCGATTACATCGCCCATGTATTCCTCAGGCATGGTAACCTCAACCTTCATGATCGGCTCGAGCAGTACAGGAGCTGCCTTCTGCATTGCTTCCTTGAATGCCATGGAACCTGCAATGTGGAATGCCATCTCGGAGGAGTCGACCTCATGATAGGATCCATCATATACGTTCGCATGAACACCCAGTACAGGGAATCCACCCAGGATACCAGCTCTTGCTGCTTCCTGAATACCTTCACCGATGGGAGGAATGTATTCCTTAGGAATAGCACCACCGACAACGGTAGATTCGAATAACAGGGTAGGAGGATCGTTGATCAGAATGTTTGCCTTAGGATCATAGTCAAACTTCTCACAGTTAGCCTCCAGGGGCTCGAACTTAACTTTACAATGACCATACTGTCCACGTCCACCGGACTGTTTTGCATATTTGTATTCCTGATCAACAGCCTTGGTGAAGGTCTCCTTGTAAGCAACCTGAGGAGCACCTACGTTAGCTTCTACATGGAACTCACGAAGCAGACGGTCAACGATGATCTCCAGATGTAACTCACCCATTCCGGCGATGATGGTCTGACCGGTCTCCTGATTGGTATGAGCACGGAAAGTAGGATCTTCTTCTGCCAGTTTTGCAAGAGCCTCACCCATCTTGCCCTGACCGGCTTTGGTCTTAGGCTCGATAGCCAGCTCGATAACGGGCTCAGGGAACTCCATGGACTCCAGGATTACAGGGTGCTGCTCATCACAGATGGTATCACCGGTAGTGGTGAATTTGAAACCAACTGCTGCTGCGATATCACCGGAGTAAACCTTTTCCAGCTCTGCACGCTTGTTCGCATGCATCTGCAGGATACGTCCTACACGTTCCTTCTTGTCCTTAGTAGCATTGAGTACATAAGAACCGGAATTCAGAGTACCGGAATATACACGGAAGTAAGCAAGCTTACCTACGAACGGGTCAGTCATGATCTTGAATGCAAGTGCGGCGAAAGGCTCTTCATCAGAAGACTTTCTCTCTACTTCATTACCATCAAGGTCAACGCCCTTAATAGCCGGTACATCCAGAGGAGAAGGCATATACTCGATAATAGCATCCAGAAGCTTCTGAACACCCTTATTTCTGTAAGCAGTACCGCAGCATACGGGAACGGCTCTGCACTCACAGGTAGCTTTTCTCAAAGCAGCCTTCATCTCTTCAACGGAAGGAATTTCACCTTCCAGATACATCATTGTCAGATCATCATCAAGCTCACAAACCTTTTCAATGAGCTCGTCATGATATAAAGCAGCCTCATCAGCCATATCTCCAAGATCATCGGTAACGGTGATATCGTCACCCTTCTCATCATTGTAGATGTAAGCCTTCATCTCGAACAGATCGATGATTCCCTTGAATTCATCTTCCTTACCGATAGGCAACTGAAGGCAGATTGCATTCTTGCCAAGTCTGGTACGGATCTGATCTACTGCTGCGTAGAAGTTAGCACCCAGGATATCCATCTTGTTGATGAATGCCATACGAGGTACGTTGTAGGTGTCAGCCTGACGCCATACATTCTCGGACTGAGGCTCTACACCACCCTTTGCACAGAAGACGCCGACAGCGCCATCCAGCACACGAAGGGAACGCTCAACCTCAACGGTGAAGTCTACGTGACCCGGGGTATCAATGATGTTGATACGATGCTCCAGAGCACCGGGCATGGGTTTGGTCTCTTTTTCAAGAGTCCAGTGACAGGTAGTAGCTGCAGATGTAATGGTAATACCTCTCTCCTGCTCCTGAGCCATCCAGTCCATGGTAGCAGTACCTTCGTGAGTATCACCGATCTTGTAGTTAACACCTGTGTAATACAGAATACGCTCGGTAGTAGTGGTCTTACCGGCATCGATATGAGCCATAATTCCGATATTTCTGGTTCTCTCTAACGGATATTCTCTTCCAGCCAAGTTTTTTCCCTCCTACTAGAATCTGTAATGAGCAAAAGCCTTGTTTGCCTCTGCCATCTTGTGCATGTCTTCTTTTCTCTTAACAGCCGAACCTGTGTTGTTAGCTGCATCCATGATCTCACCGGCAAGTCTGTCTTCCATAGTCTTCTCGCCTCTCTTACGTGAGAACATTGTAAGCCAGCGAAGTCCAAGAGCCTGTCTTCTCTCCGGTCTTACCTCGATAGGTACCTGATATGTGGCACCACCGATACGTCTAGCCTTTACCTCAAGTAATGGCATAACGTTGTTCATAGCTTCCTCGAAAACCTCAAGCGCCGGCTTGCCTGTCTTCTCCTCAACCTGTGTAAATGCACCATACACAATCTTCTGGGCTACGCCCTTCTTGCCGTCTAACATGATGTTGTTGACAAGCTTAGTAACCACTTTATTGTTGTATAATGGATCTGCTAATACTTCTCTCTTCTGAGTATGTCCTTTACGTGGCACGATTCTTCCCTCCTTAAAAAAATTTAATTCATAGGTACTCACATTTGCATAAGCATTACCGCTCCTGAAGCATTTTTGCCTGTAAATGTTCGTATACAATATAAGTGTCCACAAACATTCCTATCTAAAACATTAAGATTAAATGTTCTTGCTCCAGAGCATCTATGCTTGTGTGTTACGTGCTGGCAATTATCTATTAATCCTGCAACCTACAGGTACAATATTCTAATCCCGCACTTATTCTGCAAATATTACTTATTTAGCGTCCTTAGGTCTCTTAGCACCGTACTTAGAACGAGCCTGTCTTCTCTTGGCTACGCCTGCGGTATCTAATGTACCTCTTACGATGTGATATCTTGTACCTGGAAGGTCCTTTACTCTACCACCTCTGATAAGAACTACGCTATGCTCCTGAAGATTGTGGCCTTCACCCGGAATGTAGCTTGTAACCTCGATTCCGTTGGAAAGACGAACTCTGGCAATCTTTCTGAGAGCTGAGTTAGGCTTCTTAGGTGTAGCAGTCTTAACTGCTGTACAAACACCTCTCTTCTGTGGAGCCGCTGTGTCAATGCTCTTCTTCTGTAAAGAGTTGTAGCTCTTTAAGAGAGCAGGTGCAGTTGACTTCTTAACTGATGTCTGTCTACCTTTCTTAACTAACTGATTAAATGTAGGCATCTTATTTTCACCTCCTGATTAGAATAATGTAACTTTGGTTGCTTTCGTATCGAAAGTCTTAGAGCGCACAAAAAACACGCTGTTTTTCGCACGCTCTATTAGAATAGCAATTTTTTATTTTTTTGTCAATAGGTTTATTGCAAATTTTGCTGCAGCTTTAATACGTCTTTGCTTTATTGTATAATACATGTTATAACGTAAACCGGCCAATTGCATTCTTGAGTTCATCCGCTATCGCATTAAGCTCACTTGTATAGTTCACAATATCTTCCATAGTATTGTTCACCTGATCGACAGAAGCATTCACTTCCTCAGCCGCAGCTGCGGATTCCTCTGATACAGAAGCAATGCTTGTCATCTCACCTACAACAGCCTCCTTATTCTTCTCCATTCTCTCGTTAAGCTGTGTCACCTCGGACAATCCGTTTATAAGCTGATCTATTGAATTGGAAATTTCTTCAAAAAGCTTCTGGGTATCATTTATAGCATTCTGCTGTTCGGTAATAAGCTCATTATTCTCCTTCATAGCCTGTTCAGCCTGTGTAGCTCCCTGAACAACCTCGTTGATAATTGCTTTTATCTCATCTGTTGATTTTCTCGACTGATCTGCAAGCTGTCTTATCTCATCTGCAACAACTGCGAAGCCTCTTCCGGCATCACCGGCTCTTGCTGCCTCGATACTTGCATTCAATGAAAGAAGATTCGTCTGGCTCGTGATATCGGCAATCACATCGGATATATAGTTAATCTTGTTTATGCTCTCCATAACTTCTTCCATAACCTGCATTGTGGTTCTGGACTTATCCATGGTAAGACCTGACTTATCAATAAGAAGGTTTACCATCTGCTTACCCTGTTCACTGAGCTTTCCGGTATTTCCTGACATCTCGTTTATGCTGTCCACATGCTGCTTGGTGTCATTAAGGCTTCCTGCAAGCTTCTCAACCTCATCCACCGCCTGCTGCGTGCTTCCCGCCTGATCGGTTGCACCAAGTGCAATATTATGTATGGCTTCCATAACCATATTGGTATTGTTCTTTGTCTCATCGGTGATTGTCGATATATTGCCGGCAACATCAACAATATTCTTGGACTTATTTTCCACATCACTTATAAGCTCAGATATATGTGAGGTCATTTCATTAAAGCTGCTCTCAAGCTGTCCGAATTCATCCCTGCGCTTCGTGGTTATCCTGTGTGTAAGGTCTCCATCTGCTACATTCTTAAGTGCAGACTGCACCTTCTTTACCTCCCTCGCCATGTTAATAGCGACAAAAAGTGCAATCAGGATTCCGATTATACTTCCGAGCAGTCCTGCACCGCTGACAACGCTTGTAATAGCCTTTATGCTGGCATTATTTTCATCCTCGCTCACAACTCCAAGCAGAGTCCAGCCTGTTATCTCATCGGAGAGCACCGATATATACCATTTATGTCCTGATATATTTTCAATATAGCTTGTCTGTCCATCGTCTGATGTCTTACCCCAGAAATCAAATCCGCTGACATCACCGCCTGTAATCGTGTCCTTATCATTTCCTATTATAATCTTTCCGTTTTTGTCTGCCACAAGAACATAACCTGTACTTAAAAGACCGATGTTCTGTACATAGCTCTCAAATGCGGAAAAAGCTACATCAAGACCTACCGCACCATAATTCTCTCCTTCAATTTTAATCTCCTGTGCGATGGTTATAATCTGCTCGCCTGTCTGAGGGTCAGCATAAGGACCTGTGAAGGTCGCAAATACTCCCGCTCTCTTCTCGGAATTTATGCAATCCTTATACCACTGCTTCTGTGTGTTATCCACGCCCTCGGTAAATGTCTTTATTCCCTTTACCTTGCCCTCAACAGTTTCGAGATGCCCTTCCATATAATATCCCTTCGCCGTTGAATAATAGCAGCGCACCGGGCTGTCAACAACCTTAAGTGAAGCGATAAGCGAATCCTGTATGGCAGCCACATTGTCCTCGAATACACCTCTATCCTCGAGGTGCTTTACCTCATTTTTTCTGGTTACAAGATCAACCGGCTGGCTCATGGTTCTCATATAGGTCTGAAAACCCTTGAGTGTTTCGGTCACTGTCTGTGAGCTCGTAAGCTCTATGTTATCCTTCAGAACATTTTTCGTAGTCACAGTCACAAGTACGCCCGTCATAAGCGAAACGCAGAGAATTACCACAAGAAAATAAGCTATAAGTTTCGTTCTGATGCTTCTCACAAAAATTCCTCCTTTTCTTTTGCTCTTACATGTAAATATGTCTTTATTGTGTAAAGCGGACATTCGCAATCCGCTTTCGCTGCTTGCTCATGAACGCAGTCGCATCCCCTCACCCACCGCTTAGTGCTCTACACACTTGAAGCGGTGGATTGCTTATTCTGCGTTCAAATTAAATTAAAATCAAATAAAACGGGGGGCACCGGAAAAGATGTCCCCACTTTTATTTAAAGCTATATCTACTCCTCTGAACCTAAGTTCTCGGTTACTACAACGTCATCATTATCCTCACCAAGTGAAAATTCACCATCTTCGGATACATTTAACTCTTCTACCGTGTCGGTAGTGAGCTTAACCGAACGATATCTCTTCATACCTGTTCCTGCCGGAATCAGCTTACCGATGATAACGTTCTCCTTAAGACCGATAAGCGGATCAACCTTACCATTGATAGCTGCCTCTGTGAGAACCTTTGTTGTCTCCTGGAAGGAAGCTGCTGATAAGAATGAATTGGTTGCAAGTGAAGACTTAGTGATACCAAGAAGTATCTGAGTAGCCGTTGGCGGCTCCTGACCTGCCTCTAAAAGCTTCTCACATGTCTCGTTGAACTCAAGTGTATCTGCTGTCATACCCGGAAGGTACTCTGAATCACCAGGTGTCTCAATACGAACCTTCTTTAACATCTGACGAACAATAACCTCAACGTGCTTATCATTGATATCAACACCCTGAAGACGATATACTCGCTGAACTTCACGGAGAATATAATCCTGAACTGCACGCACACCCTTGATCTTAAGGATATCATGTGGGTTAACGCTACCTTCTGTCAGCTCATCACCTGCCTCAATGTACCTGCCATCCTCTATTTCAGGCTTAATTCTTGAATTAAACGGAATGAGATAGTTCTTAGCTTCACCCGTCTCATTATTGGTGATAATAACTTCTCTCTTCTTCTTCTCATCACGAATGCTTACCACACCGGCGCCCTCAGCAATGATTGCAAGTCCCTTTGGTTTACGAGCCTCGAAAAGCTCCTCAACTCTAGGAAGACCCTGTGTAATATCATCACCGGCAACACCACCACTGTGGAAGGTTCTCATGGTAAGCTGTGTACCAGGCTCACCGATTGACTGGGCAGCGATGATACCAACTGCCTCACCGACCTGAACTGCCTGACCTGTAGCCATGTTCGCACCATAACACTTAGCACAGATACCGGAATGTGATCTACATGTAAGAATTGTTCTAATCTTAACTCTGTCAACACCTGTCTTAACGATAGCGGAAGCTCTCTTAGGTGTAACCATGTGGTTAGCTGCAACAACAACCTCACCTGTCTTAGGATCTACAATGTCCTCTGCAAGGTATCTGCCTGTAATTCTGGACTTAAGGCTCTCAATCTCCTCCTTGCCATCCATGAATGCTTCAACATACATTCCCGGAATCTCAGCCCTGTTCTCAGCACAATCCACTTCACGTACAATAAGCTCCTGTGATACGTCTACAAGACGTCTTGTAAGGTATCCTGAATCCGCTGTTCTAAGAGCGGTATCGGACATACCCTTTCTGGCACCGTGTGCAGAAATGAAGTACTCGAGTACATCAAGACCCTCACGGAAGTTAGACTTGATAGGAAGCTCAATGGTACGACCTGATGTATCTGCCATGAGTCCACGCATACCTGCTAACTGCTTAATCTGCTGATTAGAACCACGGGCTCCGGAATCAGCCATCATAAAGATGTTGTTGTATTTGTTAAGACCTGATAAAAGCGCATCTGTGAGTTCCTCATCCGTCTTTTTCCATGTCTCTACAACTTCCTTGTAACGCTCTTCCTCTGTGATAAGACCACGACGGAAGTTCTTCATAATCTTCTCAACTGTAGCCTCGGCATCTGCGAGCATCTGCTTCTTCTGTGCCGGCACGGTCATATCAGAAATTGATACGGTCATGGAAGCTCTTGTTGAGTACTTATAACCCATTGCCTTTATAGAGTCGAGAACCTCGGCTGTCTTAGTGGCTCCATGAGTATTGATAACCTTCTCAAGAATCTGCTTCAAGCCCTTCTTTCCTACATGGAAATCCACCTCAAGCTTGAGCTCGTTCTCAGGAATGCTTCTGTCTACAAATCCAAGATCCTGTGGAAGAATCTCATTGAATATGAAACGTCCGAGAGTGGACTCTACGATACCGCTCTTAACCGTTCCATCCGGCATCTGCTTCTCAACATATACCTTAATTCTTGAATGAAGTGTAAGAGCCTGATTCTCATAAGCGAGAATAGCCTCATTGACACTCTTGAACATCTTTCCTTCACCAAGAGCAGGTGTCTCATCTCCAACAGATGTGCCTCTCTCCTGGGTAAGATAGTATATACCAAGTACCATATCCTGTGAAGGAACGGCAACAGGACCACCATCTGAAGGCTTTAAGAGATTGTTAGGTGAGAGAAGAAGGAATCTGCACTCAGCCTGAGCCTCAACCGAAAGCGGAAGATGTACAGCCATCTGGTCACCATCGAAGTCGGCGTTGAACGCTGTACATACGAGTGGGTGAAGCTTTATAGCCTTACCTTCTACAAGGATTGGCTCGAATGCCTGAATACCAAGTCTGTGGAGTGTAGGCGCACGGTTAAGCATAACCGGGTGCTCCTTGATAACATCCTCAAGTACATCCCAGACCTCTGTCTCAAGCTTCTCTACCATCTTCTTGGCATTCTTTATATTATGTGCTGTTCCATTAGATACAAGCTCCTTCATAACGAAAGGCTTGAAAAGCTCAATAGCCATCTCCTTTGGAAGACCACACTGGTAAATCTTAAGCTCAGGTCCAACAACGATAACCGAACGTCCTGAATAGTCAACTCGCTTACCGAGAAGGTTCTGACGGAAACGTCCCTGCTTACCCTTTAACATATCTGATAATGACTTGAGTGCTCTGTTTCCAGGTCCTGTTACAGGACGTCCTCTTCTACCATTATCAATAAGGGAGTCAACAGCCTCCTGAAGCATTCTCTTCTCATTTCTTACAATGATATCAGGTGCTCCAAGCTCCATAAGTCTTGCAAGTCTGTTGTTACGGTTAATAATTCTTCTATACAAATCATTGAGGTCGGAGGTAGCAAATCTACCACCATCAAGCTGTACCATAGGACGAAGATCCGGCGGAATAACCGGAACAACATCCATAATCATCCATGAAGGTTTATTGCCTGATTCACGGAATGCCTCCACAACTTCAAGTCTCTTGACGATTCTGGCTCTCTTCTGTCCGGCTGCATCGACAAGCTCAGCCTTCAGTTCCTCAGAATCCTTCTCAAGATCTATTGCCTCAAGCAGTTCCTTGACTGCCTCCGCGCCCATACCGACACGGAAGGAGTCACTTCCAAACTGCTCACATGCATCATTATATTCCTTTTCGGAAAGAACCTGCTTATATGATAAGGTGGTTGTTCCCGGGTCAAGTACTATATAAGATACAAAATAGAGAACCTTCTCAAGGATTCTCGGTGATAAATCAAGGATTAATCCCATACGGCTAGGGATACCCTTAAAGTACCAGATATGTGACACAGGAGCTGCAAGCTGAATGTGTCCCATACGCTCTCTACGAACGCTTGCCTTTGTAACCTCAACACCACAACGGTCACAGACAATACCCTTGTATCTTATCTTCTTATATTTTCCACAATGACATTCCCAATCTTTCATTGGTCCAAAGATTCTCTCGCAGAATAAGCCATCGCGCTCAGGCTTAAGAGTTCTGTAGTTGATAGTCTCAGGCTTGGTTACCTCACCATGTGACCACTCAAGAATCTTTTCTGTAGACGCAAGTCCAATCTTGATTGAATCAAATGTTAACGGCTGATATGATTCATTATTCACTGTCTCTGGCATTTTAGGAACTCCCTTCTATTATTCTTCATCATCGGAGAAATCATCATCACTGCCAAAGTCTGAATCATCAAAATCATCGTCATCATTTTCTTCAACATTTGACATCTCTCCATCAACAAATTCCTGCTTCTGGTAGCCATGCTCGCCAAACTCGCCATCATCATACTTGAAATCCTTAAGCTCGTCATAGTTTGGTGTCTCATCGCCACCGATTATGCTCTCCTGAATGTTAACTTCCTCTCCGTTTTCGTCAAGAACCTTAACATCAAGTGCAAGTGATCTGAGCTCCTGTAATAATACCTTGAAGGATTCAGGAATACCCGGTTCAGGAATATTATCGCCTTTGATAATTGCTTCGTATGTCTTAACACGTCCTACAACATCATCAGACTTAACTGTAAGTATCTCCTGAAGAGTATATGATGCGCCATAAGCCTCGAGAGCCCAAACCTCCATCTCTCCGAAACGCTGTCCACCGAACTGTGCCTTACCACCAAGCGGCTGCTGTGTAACGAGTGAGTATGGACCGGTTGAACGTGCATGAATCTTATCGTCAACCAGATGGTGAAGCTTCAGGTAGTGCATGTGTCCGATTGTTACAGGGCTGTCAAAGTACTCTCCTGTTCTACCATCTCTGAGTCTTACCTTACCATCTCTCGAAATAGGAACTCCCTTCCACTCTTTTCTGTGGTCAAGATGTTCACCAAGGTACTGCATAACGCCCTCGTTTACATCATCCTTATGCTTCTCCTTGAAATCTTCCCACTCCATATTTACATAATCATTGGCAAGATCAAGTGTATCCATAATCGCACGCTCGTCTGCACCCTCAAAAATAGGTGTCGATACATTAAATCCAAGAGCCTTGGCAGCAAGACTTAAGTGAATCTCAAGCACCTGTCCGATATTCATTCGTGAAGGCACGCCGAGTGGGTTCAGCACGATATCAAGCGGTCTGCCGTTTGGAAGGAATGGCATATCCTCTACAGGAAGAATTCTTGAAACGACACCCTTGTTACCATGACGGCCGGCCATCTTATCACCGACAGAAATCTTTCTCTTCTGTGCGATATAGATACGGACTGACTGATTTACACCAGGTGAAAGCTCATCGCCATTCTCTCTTGTAAATACCTTAGCATCAATAATAATACCATATTCTCCGTGAGGAACCTTGAGTGAGGTGTCTCTAACCTCCCTTGCCTTCTCACCGAAAATAGCACGAAGAAGTCTTTCCTCGGCTGTAAGCTCAGTCTCACCCTTAGGAGTAACCTTACCTACAAGAATATCTCCGGCACGAACCTCGGCACCGATACGGATGATACCTCTGTCATCAAGATCCTTGAGTGCATCATCGCCGACACCCGGAACATCTCTTGTGATCTCCTCAGGTCCGAGCTTGGTATCTCTTGCCTCTGCCTCGTACTCCTCTATATGAATAGATGTATATACATCATCCATTACAAGACGCTCGCTAAGTAAAACGGCATCCTCGTAATTGTAACCTTCCCATGTCATGAAACCGATGAGAGGGTTCTTACCAAGAGCGATCTCACCATTGGAGGTTGAAGGACCATCAGCGATAACCTGACCCTTCTCAACAACATCGCCCTTTGTAACTATTGGCTTCTGATTGTAGCAGTTGCTCTGGTTGCTTCGTGCAAACTTAGTAAGACGATACTTGTCTATAGTTCCGTTCGCAAGCTTAATGTTGATTTCCCTTGATGTGGCAAGGTCAACAACACCTGCATTCTTAGCAACAACACACATGCCTGAGTCTACAGCAGCCTTGTGCTCCATTCCTGTGCCGACAACCGGTGCCTCTGTTGTAAGAAGCGGAACCGCCTGACGCTGCATGTTGGATCCCATGAGGGCACGGTTAGCATCATCGTTCTCAAGGAAAGGAATCATGGATGTAGCAACTGAGAATACCATCTTAGGTGACACGTCCATAAGGTCAATCTTGCTCTTTGCAAACTCAGAGGTCTCTTCTCTGAAACGGCCTGATACAGAATTCTTGACGAAATGTCCCTCTTCATCAAGCTCGGCATTAGCCTGTGCAACATAGTAATTATCTTCCTCATCTGCTGTGAGATAACGAACCTCATCTGTTACGACAGGGTTCTTAGGATCTGTCTTGTCAACAACTCTGTACGGAGCCTCAACAAAACCATACTCATTGATTCTCGCATAAGCTGCAAGAGAGTTGATAAGTCCGATATTAGGACCCTCAGGGGTCTCAATAGGACACATTCTGCCATAATGAGTATAGTGAACATCTCGAACCTCGAATCCGGCACGGTCTCTTGAAAGACCACCAGGTCCTAACGCTGAGAGTCTTCTCTTATGGGTAATCTCAGAGAGTGGGTTATTCTGATCCATGAACTGTGAAAGCTGGGAGCTTCCGAAGAACTCCTTAACTGCCGCAGTAACAGGCTTAATATTTATAAGTGTCTGTGCAGTAACGCCATCAAGATCCTGTGTTGTCATTCTCTCTCTTACAACACGCTCCATTCTTGACAGACCGATTCTGTACTGATTCTGTAAAAGCTCACCAACCGCACGAATACGTCTGTTGCCAAGGTGATCGATGTCATCCTTGTTTCCGACATGGTACTCAAGGTGCATATTATAGTTGATGGATGCCATAATATCTTCTATAGTAATATGCTTAGGAATGAGATCGCCGATATTCTTGCGGATCGCAGCCTTGATATCATCAAGATTGCTGTTCTCAGCAAGTATCTGTGAGAGAACCGGATAAAATACGCTCTCGTTAACTCCAAGCTCCTTAGCCTCTTCCTCCGTTATATCAACATGCTTAGTAATATCCACCATCATGTTGGAGAGAACCTTAACTCTTCTCTCACCGCACTGAAGCCATACAAAAGGTACAGCAGCATTCTGAATATCAAGAGCCTGTTCCTTAGTAAGAACAGTTCCTGCCTCTGCAAGCACCTCACCTGTTGTTGTATCAACAACATCATCGGCAAGTGTCTGACCCGCAATACGATTGCGGAGATTAAGCTTCTTATTAAACTTGTAACGTCCTACCTTGGCAAGATCATATCTTCTTGGATCGAAGAACATGGCATTGATGAGACTCTCTGCACTGTCTACAGAAAGAGGCTCACCCGGTCTTATCTTCTTATATAACTCAAGAAGACCTGACTGGTAGTCATCACTTGTGTCCTTTGCAAGGCTCGCCATAATCTTAGGCTCCTCGCCGAAAAGGTCAATAATCTGGGCATTGGTTCCATAACCAAGTGCACGGATAAGCACTGTAACAGGAACCTTTCTAGTTCTATCTACACGCACGGAGAAAACGTCGTTAGCGTCCGTTTCATACTCTAACCACGCACCTCTATTAGGAATAACTGTACATGAGAATAACTCTTTACCAACCTTATCATGTCCAATCTCATAATAGATACCAGGAGAACGCACTAACTGGCTAACGATAACTCGTTCAGCACCATTGATGACGAAGGTGCCTGTAGCTGTCATAATAGGCAGGTCACCCATGAAAATCTCATGCTCCTTGATTTCCTCTGTCTCCTTATTGTAAAGTCTTACCTTTACCTTAAGTGGCGCAGCATAAGTAGCATCTCTCTCCTTACACTCTTCTATTGAATACTTCACATCTTCCTCACACAATGCGAAGTCTACGAATTCCAGGCTCAAATGACCACTGTAATCCGCAATAGGAGAGATATCCGCGAAAGCTTCCTTAAGACCTTCCTTAAGAAACCACTTATATGAATCTTTCTGGATTTCAATAAGGTCTGGCATCTCAAGAACCTCATTCCGTCTTGAATAGCTCATACGAATACTTTTGCCATAATGCATCGGACGTAATCTGTTTTTTTCCATTGACGTTTCACCCCTTGCGTTGATTTAATATGGTTTTCCATAAATTTGCATTAATAGGGACTTTCACCCATAATGTAGCATTTTCCAGTGTAGCACCACTATTCAAAGATGTCAAGCCCCTATTTGAATATTCTTTTGTAATTTTTTATATATTTTCTACAAATCAACATATTTAAGAGTATAAGAACAATTCCCAAGTCCCGAACTGTGTGCTGAAAATGCAAAAAAGGCTATGCGTCACCGCATAGCCTTTCAAATCCGATTGGGTAAAATTACTTAATAGTAACCTTTGCACCAGCCTCTTCAAGCTGCTTCTTAATAGCCTCAGCCTCTTCCTTGCTAACGCCCTCCTTAACTACCTTAGGAGCGGATGTAACAAGATCCTTAGCTTCCTTAAGACCTAAGCCTGTGATCTCACGAACAACCTTGATAACTGGAACGCCAGCGCCCTCTGTAAGCTCTACATCGAACTCTGTCTTCTCCTCAGCTGCTGCTGCGCCAGCACCTGCTGCTGCAACTACAACGCCTGCTGCTGCAGATACGCCGAACTCTTCCTCACATGCCTTAACGAGATCGTTAAGCTCTAATACTGTTAAACCCTTGATTACTTCAATAATTTCCTGAGTTGTCATTTTATTTTCCTCCATTAAATATTTTGAATATTTTAATATTGTTTCACATGAACATTCATGCTTCATGCAGCCATCTACCTTATATACAGTAAACAGCCGGATTATTATTCATACCTAACTCTGAATGAATTAAGCCTCTGCGTTCTTCTCAGCAATCTGCTTAAGAACACGAGCAAAGTTGGTAACAGGGGACTGAATGCTTCCAAGGAACTTGGAAAGTAATTCGTCTCTTGATGGGATAGTAGCAATAACCTTGATACCATTCTCATCATAGTATGTGCCATCAACGACACCGCCCTTTAACTGAAGCTTGTCTGCTGTCTGCGCGAACTGGAATAAAACTCTTGCAGGAGCTGTAGCATCAGTCTTAGAGATAGCGATAGCTGTAGGTCCCTCAAGGCTCTTAGAAAGCTCCTCAAAAGGAGTATCCTTAACTGCTATGTTGATAAGAGTGTTCTTATATACCTTATAAGTAACACCAGCTTCTCTTAACTGCTTACGGAGCTGTGTATCCTGCTCAACTGTAAGTCCACGATAGTCAACAACAACTGCTGCTGCTGCGCCATCAAGAGCTGCGCTGATCTCATCAACGATTGGCTTCTTAATCTCTACTTTTGCCATGATTTCTTCCTCCTATTATATTTTTCTTTGCCATATATAATATAAGAAAAAAGCCCCCCGTAGCCGGAGAGCACACATAAGTCTGATACTTATATTATCCCTCGGCAGGTGTACTTAGCCTTATATCCGTCCGGATACCTGCTGTCTACGGCAAAATCCCTCATTCGTTATATATGCTATAAGAAAGAGAGCCGATTTCCATTCGTGAAAACAGAAATCTGTATATTACATTCCGTCCGGAAGTCCCAAACGGAATGCATTATATCATTAATATATATCCGGTGTCAACCGTTTTTTCATAAAACAGAAATACTTACCGAACCAAAAAAGAATTAACCAACGTACTTAGATGTGTTAACCTTTACACCAGGACCCATTGTGGAAGCAAGTGTAATGTTCTTTAAGTATGTTCCCTTTAATGATGAAGGCTTAGCCTTAACGATTGCATCCATGATAGCCTGGAAGTTGTCTGCTAACTGCTCTTCTGTGAAAGAAACCTTTCCAACTGGAACATGTACAATGTTAGTCTTGTCAAGTCTGTACTCAATCTTACCAGCCTTGATCTCGTTGATAGCCTTTGTTACATCCATAGTAACTGTACCAGCCTTAGGGTTCGGCATTAAGCCCTTAGGTCCAAGTACACGACCAAGACGACCAACAACGCCCATCATATCAGGTGTAGCAACAACTACGTCGAACTCAAACCAGCCATCGTTCTGGATCTTTGGAATAAGCTCCTCGCCGCCTACATAATCAGCTCCTGCTGCCTCAGCCTCATTAGCCTTGTCACCCTTAGCGAAAACTAAGACTCTTACAGTCTTACCTGTTCCGTGAGGAAGAACTACAGCACCACGGATCTGCTGCTCAGCGTGACGTCCGTCACAACCTGTTCTGATATGCGCTTCAACTGTCTCGTCAAACTTTGCAGTTGCTGCCTTCTTAACTAAAGCTACTGCTTCAGCCGGATCGTATGTCATTGTACGATCGATTAACTTGGCAGCTTCTGTATATTTCTTACCTTTTTTCATTATCAATAACCTCCTAGTGGTATTTGCGGGGAAATCCCTCCCACGTCTTGTGCTCGGCTCCGTGCCGAAATTGATTCAAATTAATCCTCTACAACGATACCCATGCTTCTTGCAGTACCAGCGATCATGCTTGTAGCTGCTTCAACGGATGCTGCGTTGAGATCCGGCATCTTAAGCTCAGCAATCTTCTGAACCTCAGATCTCTTAATTGTTGCGACCTTAGTCTTGTTAGGAACACCTGATGCAGACTTAAGATTACAAGCCTTCTTAAGAAGAACTGCTGCTGGAGGAGTCTTTGTTACGAAGCTGAAGCTTCTGTCAGCGTAAACAGTGATAACAACAGGAATAACCATTCCATCCTGATCTGCTGTTCTTGCGTTGAACTCCTTTGTGAACTGCATGATGTTAACACCATGCTGACCAAGTGCAGGACCAACTGGTGGAGCCGGTGTTGCTTTGCCGCCTGGAATCTGTAATTTAATATAACCTTCTACTTTCTTTGCCATTTTGGCACCTCCTAAATAATGTGGTAATTGCGGGGAAATCCCTCCCACTTCCGCATGCCGTGTATATATTATGTACAATGCATGACGGACGCATCAAAAAATTGTTACATTTTCTTAATTTCTGTGAAACTTAACTCAACCGGTGTTTCACGACCGAACATGTCGACGTTGATTGTAACGCTGCGCTTGCCTGCGTTGACGCTCTTAATCATGCCGACTGTCTTATCCCAGACGCCGCTCGTCACGATGATGCTGTCGCCAACCTTGTACTCTGAATCTGCTGCAAGGATGACATCGCCCATGCCTAACGCCTTAATCTCGGACTCTGACAAAGGAACAGGCTTAGATCCCGGTCCGACAAAGCCGGTAACGCCTCTGGTGTTACGGACAACATACCAGGTATCATCATTCATAATCATGTTCACAAGCACATAACCAGGGAACATCTTGCGCTGAACCTGCTTGGTAACGCCGTTCTTAACCTCCTGAACGTCTTCCATTGGTACCAGAACCTCAAGAATCTGATCCTGAAGATGTCTGTTTTCAATTGTCTTTTCAATGTTAGCCTTAACCTTATTCTCATATCCTGAGTAGGTATGGGCTACATACCAATTTGCCTCTGACATTCCTAATCCACCTTTTCCTTACTTTACTAAGAACCCTAAACCGAAACGAAACACAATATCAATAACGGTTATCAGCACACCTAAAATAACTGAGATAATCACAACCGCACCGGTCTGTTTACCGACGGTCTCCGGGGTCGGCCATGAGATAGTCTTGAACTGTCCCTTAAGGCCTTTGAACCAGCTTGTCTTCTTGGCAGCCGGCTTCTTACTCTTCTTTTCAGAATCGCCCATAATTACCTCCAATTACTTTGTTTCCTTGTGTAATGTGTGTGACTTACAGAACTTACAATACTTCTTTGTCTCCATTCTGTCCGGATGTGTCTTCTTGTCCTTAGTCATGTTGTAATTACGCTGCTTGCACTCTGTACATGCCAATGTTATCTTTACACGCACAACTTCCACCTCCAATTAGTTTCTTTTAATAATTAGTGTTTTTAAGGCATAAAAAAAAAGCCTTAGCTCTTCCATAGCTAGTTTAGAATATCATAGGGCACATTGTAAGTCAAGCTTTTTTTTAATATTTTTATTGTACTTCTTCCTATTATATGTTATATTTACCTTAATCAGATTGTGAAATTTATGTGAACTTATATTCATCATGGCTGCAAACGGATTTTCAGTCACTATATATAATTACGCCACACGGAGGTGACACTTTTGATTAACAGTGTATATGATTATTATATAAGTACATACGGAAACAGAACGATATCACGCCATGACTCCCACAAGAAGAGTGAGCTGCGCGATATATACAACAACATTGTAAAGATTAACAGAGCTTCCCCATTATATAAGGTAGATATGTCTGAGAGTTCCCAGAAGCTCGCCATCGACATCAAGGAAGCTGCGCGTGCGCTTACCGATACCCTGAGCGACATTACCGACATCTCAGACGACACTGCTCCTATAGGAATTACCGCTGTATCCGACAATCCTGCTCTGGTTACGGTCAGCTATTCAGGAAGCAGCATGCCGGACGACAGTGAACTCACCTTCGATGTCAAGCAGCTTGCCTCACCACAGGTCAACATAGGTGAGTATGTATCCTCCGGAGCCAAGATTCTCTTTCCGGGGACTTACTCTTTTAATATTGAGAACAACGACAGCACATACTCACTCGAATTCACCGTCAAGGACGATGACAATAACGGCACTATTTTAGGCAAGCTCGCCAAGTCCATATCACACTCCGGTATAGGTCTTGATGCGGAGGTTATCCAGAACCAGTATGCACAGAAGGCACTCAGGATTACTTCACAGACAACAGGAAGCCATAAGGGCTCCCCTACACAGTTCAGAATAACCGAGGGAAACACCAATCATTTAACCGGTGCAGTCAAGCTGTATGGTCTTGATAATATTGACAGTTATCCATCCAATGCCGTATTTGACCTCAATGGCAGGTCAACGATATCTGAAAACAATTCATTTCTCGTTGACGGCTGTTATGAAGTTACACTTCACGGAACCTCCGCAGAATATGGTGAAGGCAAGGTTACCGCAATGAAGGACGGCAGTGTCCTGCTTGATGAATACAACAAGCTCGCCGATAACTACAATCGTTTTCTCGAGTTATCCAACAGCAAGGATACACATGAACTGCGTATGCTCCGCTCAACCGTCACCTCCACGGTCAAGCGCTATCGCCAGACCTTAGAGAGCAACGGCTTTACGGTAAACGATGACAATACCTTGTCCGTTGATTCCGATTCACTGACAGCCTCAGCTAAATCGGGTTCCATTTTTGACAATCTCAATAACCTCAGTACCTTCAAGGATGCCTTGAGAAAAAGAATCAATAACATTGAGATTAACCCTATGGAGTATATAAATAAGAAGGTAGTTGCATATAAGAATCCACACAAGCTTATTTCCTCCACCTACTCCACATCAATCTACACAGGCATGATGTTTGACCGGTCGCTGTAAGGCAGACCGGTCTTTTTTATTAAGGACGGCTTTTGTGCTATAGTTTTGGACGATACCATTCCGATACTGCCCAAAAGAAATTGTTATTCAATTATGTAGTAATTGCCTCTTCAATTGCTCTGAGCCTGACATCATAATTATGCAGCTCACGCACCTTTTTCTGCCCATTCAAAGCAATCCGCTTTCTCTCATCCTCATGCGAAAGGTAATAGCCCACCTTTTTCACAAGGTCCGCCTCATCCTCGAACCATACAAGCTCCTCACCGTTCTTAAAATACATCACAAGCTCCGGCTGGAAGTTGGTAATGCAGAACCCGCCCGCCGCAAGTATATCCCACACTCTCAGAGGAATCCCGCTCCTGATATTTCTTATCGTAAAATTCAGATTAATCCTGCTGTTGTAAAACACCACCGGCGATTCATCCCAGTACCGCACCGGCCCCATATTATGCGCTAGCACAAAATCCGCATTCTCATCATCCGTGAACACGCTGACATCGTACCTCTTTGACAGCGCCCCCAGAAGCTTATACCTCTCCAACTGCGCAATCTTAAACCCAAGCACCGTCGTGGAAAAAATAAGCGAAATATCAGAAAACGAACGCTCGCTCTTCTCTATTTTGAAATGCCTGCCCAGCTCATCAATTATCTCCGCCGTGAGCATTCCGTCTATGTAGTTCTCACCGTATATCTCCATCTGAAGCTTCATGAGAGCGTCAAAATACCCTCGCACATAGTCCGGAAGCATATCCTTAATCTCGTCATAGGAGTTTTTGCGATACATGCTGCCGATGAAGGAGACATCGTATAGATAATCCGAGCTGGTTTCATACGAATGGCAATGTCCGGGATTTATTTCATTACCTTTATTCTGGTCTGAGCAGAAGCTTCTGTCTGACTCTCTGTACGCTTTCTGCCCTCCGCGTTCTCTCTGCTCTCCGCGTTCTCCCTGCCCTCCGCGTTCTCTCTGCTCTCCGCGTTCTCTCTGCTCTCTGTTTTCCCTCTGCTCCCTCTGTTCTTTGCACTCTCTGTCAACAACTCCATAGTATATGCTGTTGTTTATTATATCGTATTGATGCCACAGCGCCTCATCCGCCCTCTCCACGGCAGCCGCAAGCGGAAGATAGAACACATTTGCCCCACGCTCCTTGAATTCCATATAACAGAATTTATCAAATATAAATATGTAGTTACATTTGTTAAAGATGGACTGATGGTACATCGTGGATAGTGGGCTGTCGCACGTCCAGCATATATACTTGATGCCTGTTTCCGAAAATTGTTCACATATATCGGAGATAATCGGAAAATAATTCACAGAAAACACAGCGTCATACACACTGCTCAGCTTTTCCGCTGTGCCGCGCTCATTACATTCATGCTCCTTTGCCTCCGGCACATTACTGCAGGCTGTATTCTCCTCCCCATTAAACAGCTTGTCTATAAACCTGCCAGCAAAATTCTCATCCACCTCGAAATTTCCCAGCTCCAGCTCAAACGTGTCTACCGTATGCCCCCGGCGTCTGAGTGCCGATATTATATCTGCCTGGTTGTATGCCTTCCAGCAGTAAAAAAGTATTCTCATAGTTCCACCCTAATCTTCACGTAATCCTCTGTCTTGTTGTGCATTATCTCAAAACCCTTGCAGAGCTCCTCCATACCATACCGGTGTGTGATGAGCTCCGCCGGATGAATCGCTCCCTTGGCAAGCCGCTCCTGCACATAATGCCAGTCATCCTTAGCACAATCAGACGCATCAAAGCCGTAGTATGTGGAATTCCATGTTCCTGTCACAACAAGCTGGTGCCTTAGAATCTTCCAGTACACGTCCCTGGGAAGTTCCATATCGGAATGTGGATTTCCCACCATGCACACACGTCCCGCGGGCACCGCAATATCAATCGCCTGTGCCACGGTTGTATTATTTCCGACACACTCAAATACAACATCCGCACCATAACCATCCGTGCGCTCCATAAGCCAGTTCTTTACATTATCACTGCTGCCGCTTTTACCATCGCAGTAATTATTTTCTGAAATTCCTAGCTTGAGCATATTTTTTCTCTGAAATTCCTTGTTCCCCACCACAAGAATATTTTTGATTCCCATATCGACAAGAAACATCACTATAAGCTCTCCGATGGTTCCAAGTCCATATACAACAACAGTCTCATTCGCTTTAGGCTGCACACGCCTTATTGCATGAACCGCAACCGCCATAGGCTCAGACATTGCCGCCTCCTCGTATGAGACGTTTGCTGCAAGCTCTATCAGATTCCACTCCGGAACAACCACATACTCGGCAAATCCTCCGTCACGTCTCGAACCAAGATAGCTGTAACCGCGGCACATCTCGTACCTGCGCTCACTGCATGGCCTGCACCTTCTACATGGGATAAGCGGAAACACACCTGTCCTTTTCCCAATCCAGCTATCGCTCACTCCCGCTCCGACTCCTGCCACCTCACCGGCAAACTCATGTCCGGGAATAAGCGGCATGCTATGCGCACCGGTATCATATATACGCGGTATATCCGAACCGCATATTCCGGCTGCGCGCACCTTAAGCAGCACCTCTCCTGCCGCCGGCTGAGGAATAGTGACCTCATCCAATGTTATATTTCCTATGTTGTGTAGTACCCATGCTTTCATAGAAATTTCTCCTTAAATCTCTCCAAATCTGCAGCCGTCGTAATCTTATAGTTTCCCTCATCTCCTGCCACCATGGCGATATCCATGCCTGCCATCACCGCCGGCTCCGTGGAACCGTTAATTGACAAAATTCTGTCAGGCAGCAACGCCATATTAGCCGTATAATATTTCTCAAGGTCAAACAGCTCCGGTGCCTGTCCCGCAAACAACCGGCTCCGGTTTAGCAGCTCTGATACGCTCACCCCATCTTCGCTCAGATACACCGTATCCTTCATCGGAAGCACCGGCATCGCGCCGTCATGCCCCTTCGCCCCTTCAACGCAGCGTCCAATCAGCTCTTCAGACAGCATCGGCCGTGCCGCGTCGTGCACCAGCACGCTCCCCTTATCGTCTATGCCAATGCTTTCAAGCCAGCCCCTTATATCTTCAATTCCATTAAAAATAGACAACTGACGGTTAGCTCCCGGCTTGGAAAATCCCTTAAGCCTGCCATTCACATCATATGTCTTCACACATTCCCTTATATATTCCTGCCAACGCCCGTCCGCAACAATCCATATATCGTCTATGTACCCGCTCTTTGCAAATGTCTCAAAGCAGTACGAAATTATTGGTCTGTCGTTCACCTCAATATATTGCTTCGGTATATCCGCGCCAAGGCGTGTCCCCGTTCCGCCCGAGAGAATTAATGCCGTTATCATACGCTCTGCTCCTGCTCGACAAGCCTTAACTCAACATGCTTGCCAACCGCAGCCGCATACTTCTGCAGAACCACCAGTGTCGGAACTCTGCCGCCCGCCTCAAGGCGCGCTATATTCGACGGAAGTATCCCCGTAATATCAGATATGTCCTGCTGCGTCATTCCAAGACGGTGCCTCTCGTCAATCAGCTCCTTCAAAAGCTGGTCTGTCTGCCCCAGCGCAATCTTCTGAATTTCCTCCGCGTAAGCCAACAGACGCCTCTGTCTAGCCTCGCGCTCCTGCTCGTAATCTTTTCTGTTTCCTTCGATATCGATTATCATAAATTAGTCCTCTTCAATATTAGTTATATATCAAAATCCATACTCCATTATCAACACTTTCTTCCCCTCAAGTGCAAAGAAGTAATGCCTTATGTGCTACATCTATTTTATTTTTATATTATATCATTATTGATATCTTTTGTAAATGGCGGCACCATTCAGATGCCGCCCTCACTCATTTACAAAACCTACAACCGTCCCCCTTAATTCCTAATTGTTTATAAGCTTATCAACAATCTCTTTTATTATTTCTCCTGACGTATTTTCAATCTCGTAATTAACTGAATTAATTTTTCTAATTGCCGACCTTAACTGCTCCATGTTGTCTGTTGTAATTGACAGCTCAGGATTATCCTGCTTCAGCACCCGTAACACATTATCAACCGCAAATCTTGGTACTCCAAGCTTTGACACAATTACCGCTTCCTTACCTGATACCCCATAGTAAATATAAGAAGGAAGCATTTGAGCATTCTCTGTCTGCAGGTCAAAGCTCACTGCCTGATATATATTCATTCCCCATGGCATATAGGACTTCATCTGGCTGTTAAGATAACGATTACATAAAGCTATTACATCTTCATCACTCTGCCCTGTCCGCTTGATTCTTTTTGCGATATCCTTTACTTTATCGCCATTCACCCAACCCATAAGCAGTTTAGCTATGCTCTCCGGATCAAGAGTTCCCTGTCCTAACATATCAATTTTTATCTCCGGAATCCTCGCAATTATGTTGATAATTTCTGTCAAACGCTCAATATTCTTAGTTTGAAGAATGATTTCTGAAGCCTTATACTCGTTATCTCCGCTTTCCTTTAATCTATTGATAAATGCGCCAATAATTGATTTAACCTTTGTGTAACTTATATCGCTGATACCTAATTCATCAGCTTTCGCCATGTCCTCCTTCTTATTTTCATTAATATGGCGGACATATTGCGTCACAAATGTATTTAATTTTGTTTGTGCATTAATAAAACCTTGCTTTTTACTCAAACTATGATACAAATAGGAATCCGTCAATATTCCTCTGATTTTAGCAATATCACCGGAATTAATGTTATAATCATAGCTTATATTTAATATATGATTTATATATTGCAACAGATTTAATATCGGTGCATTCTGAGGATCTTTAAGGACATTATAATCAAGGCTTATGAAGTTATTTCCTGCAAAAAATGTATTTAACGAAGATATCACTTCCTTCAAATCCGATTCAATATATTTTTTAACCAACTCCCTGGTTTCTTTCTGTGAACCTGCATATGAAAGAATAATATATCCCTCTTTATCCTTGTAAGCCCTGCCTGCACGACCCGCAATATTCCAAAACTCGGCATTAGATAGTTCGCCCTTGTTACGCAGCTTAACGGTATCAAAAATAACCGTATTAATCGGAAAATTCATTCCCTGCGCCAATGTCGTCGTTGCAAAAATAAGCTTTATTTTATTGTTACGAACCAAATCCTCAATAGTTTCCTTAACCAAGCTTGATAACCCTGAATTATGATAACAAATACCACATTTCAGACATTCAATTAAAGGATCATTTTCTCCGTTTTCCAGCTTAACAATTTCTATTGCACGACGAATCTCCTCATCATTGCTCATATCCTGCAGCATATCTTTGGACTCAAAATATATTTTTGCATAAGATGCCAGTTTCATAGTGGTTCCTCTGCCACCACATAAAACAAGAACATTCCCTTCCTGACTGATAAAATCATTTAATACAGTACAAAGCCGCACCGTGTTGTCAACACTCTTTAAACCAAGTTCATCTTTCACCGCCCTCGGACTCAAGTTCAGGGCAATTTCTACATTCTCTGTTCCCAATTGGTTTCTCGGAGATTTATAAAACTGTAAAAAGGATCTTGTTTTCTTACTATCAAGTAAGTTGCAGCCAACATATTGTCTGGTTGGCGCCCACTCTATTGAAATAGTCTCCGCGTTCCTCGGTGAGTCGGCTAACCATTCACTAATTTCCCGTGCATTACTAATAAAAGGACTTAATAAAAGGAAATTAGCCTCTTTCATATTCTGCTTTATGGCCGATAAAACCAATTCGAACTTAGAACCTCTTGCCTCGTCTCCTAAATTGTGTGCTTCATCCATAATAACTAAGCGTGTATTTTTTATTGACGGATGATTTTGTCGTACAAGAGCCTCGAGCTTTTCCGGTGTACTGATCAAAATATCAATATGCTGTTGTGTCAAAATTTCATTTTCTATCTCGTCAACATCATAATATGGCAGCGCTGTTTCTATATTAAACTTGAATTCTTTAAAGTCACTTTGCAGATCAATCCTGACCTGATCAATAAGAGCATTTGTAGGAACAATATAGCAGACTGTAGGTTTAAAATCAGGCGTTGTGTAATTATGAATACTAAACAATATCTGCATTTCTGCCAACAATGACTTTCCCGCACTGGTCGGCATTCCGACAACAATACTCTTTTTAGGTGTCAGCACATCGGATATAACCTCTCTTTGTGACGGCAATAAAGAATAAATATACCTATTACCATTTGAAAGGTTCTCTTCAATAAACTTTCTGATTAACGGCGATTTTTCCGCAATATTCCATATCGAATTTTCTGCTACCCTCTCATATGCATATCGTAGCAAATGCCCAATAAGCTTCAAGTCAATACTCTCATTATCCAGTAAATGAAATGCATTATACGAATACATATCAATAACGCTATATATATCCTGATTTTCAGAACTATCAATCTTGCCACTGAAAAGATATTCTTTTAAAACCGTGGTCAAATAAATAATATTTCCGTAAGAAGCAATCCTTAACCCAACCAATATATCTAACTCATCTTTTGCAAGTTCTTCTCTTTGAGCCTCAGCAAGATTATTGTCTGCCCTTTCTATAAAAGAATTCAACTGCATCAATCCATCATAATTTTTGATATTACTCATCAATAACACAATCAGATAATATGTATCATATTCCAGTTTCTGCATTATTGAAAATTTATTATACAAACCCATCATTTTGGTCAATTTAACATTATATTCCTTAATAACCAGATCAGACATTGTCTGCCTGTCTGCCATATAGGATAACATACTATACATGACCAGATATGACATATTTTCCCAACATTCATTATCATTAACCTGATACAAAACCTGTTCATACAGTGATGCCACTGTTCCGCATAACCCTGCAAGTAATTCTTTTCTTTTGCCACTCTCTATTAAGTCCATATCGGGATTTTCTAATACAATTTCCAATAAAGCATTCAGCAGATTGGCCTTAGAAAGCAAATCTCCATTCGAATATTTCTTACTTTGTTTTTCAGCAGAAAACTTATTATACAAACGACCGGTCTCAATGTCTGAGAGCATAACAATAAGCGAAGAAATATTTTCTTCGCTTACATCAAATACATTCTCTATTGAATTTATTATACTCTCAATATACTCCATCACTATTCACCTATCGCCTCTTCATAAATTTCATTGCTAAATTCAGAAAATTTCTTCCTGAATGAAAAAATTATGTTCTCTACATTCTCTTTTTTAACGCCCTGCAAAGAAAAATCCATAAAATCTCCTGCATTGATGGCAGGAAAAACATTTTCATTATTTCTGAGTAAACATGGAAAAAACATTATATTATCCGCTAAATCTTCCTTTTCTCCTGCAATTAATTGCGCTAAGAAAACCACTATCTTCTCTAAAATATCATCCTGCATTTTAACATTTCTTATGCCATGCATATACTCCAAAATCTCATGAGAAACACGGTTATCCACATTATCAATCGCCTTCTGGATATCCTCTTGCAAAGGCTGCACAGATTTACACGGTATTTGATCCGACTCAGATGCCTTCACTTCACATACAACGAAACGAATTCTATCATCATCTATCCAGATACCCGGGACATCTATTCCGTCTGTATGCTTGTTAATCTCAACATTTTTCAGATTTATTCTTTTATCTGCCTCATCATAAAACTTGCAGCCATATTTTTGCTCTAACAGATATTGCCCCATCCATTCCGTAACACGCTCTCTTCGAACATCAAATTGAGGTTTTTTAGCCTTTTTAGGAATATTAATTCTGGCAGCCTGTTCATTAAATCTGGCTATAAAAGCCGGATCCAAATTTTTTGTCCCATAATAAGTCAAATCATATTCTTCAACATTATGTACTTTAGATATCTTCACTTTATTGATTAAATATGCTTTTAATTCATTAAAGCTTTCATCGTCCTCAACATCAAATTCAAAAAGCTTAACCTTCAAGCCATTTAACTCTGTTTCAAGTACCTTTGATATACCTGCCATTGTGTAAACCACCTTCAACTATATTATACATCGTGTTTTCCCTTGAAATTACTATAACATACCTGGATTTCTTTATTATATATTTAACATATACCGTTATTAATCTAAAATTTAATTTTGACGCCTTTATTATGGATTTACGATTGAAAATAAATTTTTATTTAAAGTCACATTACATTTTAGTTCCAATGATTCTTTTTATAATCAAATTCTACTCTATGCGATTGATTCTGAGAACATTCCCAAAAGTATACTTTTCGAAAGTTAGAATAAAGCATGTACATATTTCCAATTGGCTTCATCTCGCAATATGGACATTTTTTCCCTTTTATCTGATAGATTTCTCCTTCTATATTCATATAACACTTTCCTGTCCCTCTTATATCCTTAGGATCTGAACTTTCCGAATTACGAATAGCTTCTAAAAATTTATATAACCATTCAACTTTAGATTGTAATTCCACAAAACTACCTTTTCGCAGCAATCTTAAAATATCAAACGCATCATATAAACAAATCAACAATAAGCATACACCACATATAAAAAGTATTCCCATGACAGCAATTAAATAAATTTTTGCATTGTTGCTCATTACATTAACTGAACTTTTATAATTAATATTATAAATTATTATAGCAATTAAAACAAATATCCCACCAAATATTGCTTCGTATCCTTTTTTCTTAAAAATTTTTACAATAGAAGTTTTTTCTCTCTCGACCACTGTCGTTTTTATTGCATTTTTTTCTTTAATAATGGTTTGTACTGAATCTCGCACATCTTGTTGAATTTGTGCATTATTTCCATTTCCAATAATAATAACATTATTAGAATTTTTTTCAACCATCGCTTCTACAAATATCAGCGTACTATCACAAAATTTCATAGCATCGCATTCTTTCTGTAATCTTATATGAATACTTTTAAGCGTATAAAATTTTTCAAAAATCTTCTCTCCTAGCTTGCTATATGTATTCTGCAAATTTATATATTCTTCTGTGCAACTATTAAATAATCCTTTTAATCTCAAACATATGCTATTATCCACTGCTTTATTCTGAATTGCAACTATGGCATCATTTAATACATTAACTGCTTCCATGCAAAAGCGAAGGTGGGATTCTAGAAACTTGTCTACATTTTTTTCTTTTATATATGTACTTTTCTTTATTCTGTCTAATTCTACTATAATATTATTATAATTATCCATATGTGTATGATACATTCTTAATATCTCTTCGTACGTATACTGATGAGTCGATTTTCCCATTTACTATCTCCACGTTTGTACTCAAATTTTTTTACCCATATCTTGTTGCGAATCGGTATTTCCCTGCTGGACTTGCACGTCTTCAGCATTGCCCCAAAAATTAGTTATATAATTTACTATTGCTGCATTTTCATGTGCAGTCCTCTTTTCAATCTCTGAAAAAGAATAATTTTCCCCAATTATTCCATTTTCCTCTAATGTTAAAGTCCAATCTAAAATATTATTTTTAACCCTACTTAAAATAGAATATACTTGGTTTTTTCCAAATTCCAATCTATATTGCGTATTGAATTTACAGCACTTTGATGCATACTTATTCATTTCTGCTGGTAGGTTCGCTACCAATATCTCGCTCTCTGTATCTTTGTATAAATCATACAACTCTGAAACTGAATTACTTAATTTTGTTTGTGTAAAGGTTGTTTCAGCTATTGCAGAACCCATAATTACAGGAAGCCATCCTCTAAAAGGATTTAAGGCTTTCAACTGTCCATGTATCACTCTATATTCTGGTACATCTTTTTTCCCATATCCCTTTTGCTCACATTGTATCCATTCCTCAAAATCTGATAGTTTTAACTTTCTGGCAATAACATATGCCTTTCTTAATAAAGACTCTACATCAGCATTTTTATCCATAGCTTCTCTTTGTAATTCCAAAACAATTCCATCCATAATTATTCCTCTACATGATAAGAGCCTTTATTCCTTCTGCAATGCCTGTTGCAATCAAACCTTGGCCTACGCCTATTGATAGTTTTTTTAATTCATTTAATAATATTTTTATTTTACTAGGGTTTTCTTTCTTTTTAGCTAACTTTTCAATATCAGTAATTTTTTCTCTTATTTCCGTTGCCTTATTTCCAAACTCGTCGTCCAGAATATTATCGTACTTTTTAATTTTATTTACAAACTCAATAATCTTCTCAAAATCTAATGTTTCTTCAGAAACAATTGTTTGTGTTTGCGAAGAATTAAAAGTTTCTTGTTGAAGTTGTATATTGCTTCCACTACCCAAAATGTTAGTTATATTATTACTCATATCTACCTTACATGATAATTAATCAAGTCAATTACCACTTTCCCTTTCTTTTAATATTGTTGTGTAATACAATTCATACAATATAGACTTTTGCCTTTATCATATAGCCCTATTGCCCAAATCAAAATATTTCTGTCACCTATATCTAATCTACATAAACCTTTCTCCTTTACAGCACTTCTTATCTAAAAGTATAACACATTTATATTGTTTTGTAACCTGCCAGAGTTGTCAAATTATCATATAAGCAATTTTACATCATATTATTTAATATTCACCACTTTACAACTTTTCGTTAGTGTATAATTTTAATTGGCAAAAATAAAGGGAAGAAGTAAAATACCTCTTCCCAATCATACAGTTTTTCTTTATGATGTTAGTTGCGACAAAACAGATAAAGGAGACTGTATGATGAATACTATTATAGAGGAAAAGCTGATATCTTTCAAGGAGTTGGAACAAAAAGTTTTTAAATATGTCTGTGAGCTTGGATGTGAAATAACCCGGATTATTCTGGAGGCCTATGATAAAGAGCTGGGGGAATCCAGGGATACTAAGAAATACCGAGGGAAAGGAAAACGTAAGACCAGCATAAAGACAGTCTATGGAACCATTGAATACGAGCGCACGGTGTACAGAACCATCCTGGAAAATGGGGAACGTGCCTATGTTTATCTGTTGGATGAGGCAATGCAGATGGATAAGATAGGACTGATTTCCACGAATCTGGCAGAGAAGCTTGCAATGACGGTAACCGAATCGCCATACCGTGTTACAGCGGAGATAATAAACAGTACCTGTGGACAGAGTATCAGTGCCGGTGGTGTGTGGAATGTAATACAGCGGCTGGGAGAAAGAATCAGCGAAGAGGAAGAATACGCAGTAAAACAGATGAATGCGGACCGGGCAGAGGGGAAAAAAGAGATTCCTGTACTGTTTGAGGAAATGGATGGTGTGTGGCTGAATATGCAGGACGGGCACCATAAAAAGATGAAGAAGCAGGAAATGAAGGTTTTTACCATGTATGAGGGCTGGGATGCGGAAAGTGAGAAACAGAACCGAAGCATCCTGGTGGAAAAGACAATGCTTGCCGGGATGGAAAAAAGCAGGGAATTTCATGAGAAGCGGGAAGCCTGTATCAGAAAGAAATATGATGCGGATGAGATAGGCCAGCGGATTCTGAACGGAGACGGAGGCAGCTGGATAAACGAACCTTATGACCCGGACGTGATTTTTCAGTTAGACAGGTATCATGTTTACCAGGAGATTTTAAGAAAAATCAGTGACAGGAAGGCGCAGAAAGAAATCCTGGAATTGTTTGATGCAGACAAACTGGATGAAATGCTGGAATATATACAGATATATGTAGCCAGTGTGGAAAGCCCTGATGAAAAGGACCGGAAAAGCCAGAAAGCACTGGAATTATACAAATATCTGGACAATAACAGGGAAGGACTCCTGCCCTACGACAGGCGTGGAATCAGGATAGCCGAACCGCCGGAAGGGATGATATACAAAGGAATGGGAGTACAGGAAAGCCAGAACTGTACCGTAATTACGTTACGGATGAAGCACCGGCGGATGCGCTGGTCGGTAAACGGAGCCAACAATCTGGCAAAAGCGCTGTACCGGAAAGAAAACAAGGAACTGATAGAAACAATAGACCGATACACGGATGGCCTGGTATTTACGAAGCAGATGCAGGAAATCGTAGAAACGTTAAGCGCAGCCAAAGCACCTAAAAAAGACGGAAAAGGAAATCCGTATGTGGATGTGGTAAATGCCCATATGCCGATAGTGGAAGCGATGCAGACGGCATCAAGAAAGGCATTTAAGAAAGCGTTTTGCAGTTAATCAAAGAAGATTGCCCGACAGGGTTTATTTGGCATACAAAAAAAGCAGATGAAATATCATAGAGAAAAATAAAGTGGTAAGTTGCCAACGATTACTTGACACAAACCAACTTTTCATAAAAAATATCGTACAGGGCTTTCTGATGTATAATGGATTTGCGAAAACATTACAAAGGAAAGTGACCCTGTACGACAAAAACATTATACAACGAAAAGACTCTGATTGGTAGACTTCATCAATATTTTTTGGTTTATTTTGAAACTTTTTCTGTTCCGACAGCAGATACCCTTTTTCTGCTGATACTATCCATACTGGCATTGGAATCGGCACGTTCCATCCGGTTCCTGTATGAGCATTTCTTATCCGAAATAACAGAAAAATCATTGACCGCATTTTATTATGCATGTTCCCATGCAAAGATTGATTATTCCGAATTTATGAATACCACTGCCAGGATTGCTTTGAAGCTGATACCGGATTCATTGCAGACACAGCCGGTATTTCTGTGTGTTGATGATACAATAGTATCCAAATTCGGCACAAAATTTGAAGATGTTTCAAAACTGTTTGATCATGCCGCACATAACGGTTCCAATTATCTGAATGGACACTGCTTTGTGAGTGTCATGCTCTGCGTGCCCGTCCGGAATGGGGATAAGGTATCCTATCTTTCAGTTCCCCTTGGTTATCGCATGTGGAAGAAAAAAGAATCCAAACTGGAACTTGCAGCATCCATGATCCGGCAGGTTATGCCTGAATTTCGCAGCAAAGAACATGTCATCATTCTTTGCGACAGCTGGTATACAAAACAGAACCTTGTATCCATTGTTGATGAATACCCAAACCTGGATCTGATTGGTAATGCAAGGATTGATTCTGTCATGTATGATCCTGCACCTGCACGTACCGGTCGGCGGGGACGTCCTGCAAAACACGGAAAACGTCTTTCAGTTGAGTCGGATTTTACTTTTTCAAATGAAAAGATCGGTGACTATTATACCAGCGTCCGCCGGGTTCTCATCAGGATCTTCGGAGGCAGGGAAGTCCCTGCATATGTCACTGCCACTGAAAAAGAGCATGGTACAAAGCGGCTGTTCTTCAGCACTGTTTTTCCGGAAAAGCTTCAAATTTTCTGCGCCTGTCAGGAAAAAGCACAACTGAACCGGGCTGGCAGTGACCGTATGGAATACATCCCGCTGCTTTTGTATTCATTTCGGTGGAATATTGAAACAAGCTACTATGAACAGAAAACATTCTGGTCTTTTTGTAACTACATGGTGCGAAGCTGCAAAGGAATTGAAACACTGGTCAACCTGATCAATATCAGTTACTGTGCCATGAAGATTCTGCCTTATCAGAACGAACATTTCTCTGGATACCAAACAAAGAGTGTACAGGAATTTCGTTTTGAATTGAGTCAGAGCATCCGCAGCCAGATATTTTTTGCCAATTTCGTGAAAAATATCGAAACGCATATAAAATCAACTGCTGTGATAAGGACTTTAAAACAGCTGATTAATCGGCAAGTCTATCATTTATAAAGTTGTAAACTGATGTAAGATATAATAAATAAAAAATATAAGCTTTCCACCGAATGATAAACAGAATACATTGATTTTTTAAAATAAATAACAAAATCTCAGAGAAAATTTCTTATATGATAATTTGACAACTCTGGCAGGTTACTTAGAAGAAAAAGTATGCTACACTTTTAATATACATAAAATGCCAGGGAGGGATTCATATGATAAAATTAATCAATAACAATACGTTTAGTTCAAAATGTGATTTGATAATTATTCCTTGTAATAATTTTGGAGGTGTTACCGTATCAACCCATAAAGAACTAAAATTATATAACCTGCCATACCCATACAAACCAATCCCGGTAGGCAGCGTTCAATTCATTCAAAATACAAGCATCATATCCAACGCACTAACAATCGGTTACGCTGCTTCTGTTGATGCCACAAAAATCTCATCAAGTGAAAACATACTCCGCGTAATAATGAAGAAGATAATGAACTATTGCCACGAACAGTCCTTACAGAAGGTGAATATTCCTCTGCTCGGAACCGGTGCCGGCGGACTGACACCCAAAACATCTTACACCATTATGAAGGAAGAATTCGAACAAGATACCGATGTTTTATTATGTGTATATGTATTATCAAGCGATATATACAATGAACTTATAAACGATGATGCAATGAAATCTAAAAATGTAATTAAAAACCCGAGAGTTTTCATAAGCTATACTGGCGCTGATGAAACCAACAGTGATTGGGTCAAAAACCTTGCTTGCAGGCTACGCGAATGTGGCGTCAACGCAAGACTTGATATGTTCCATCTAAAACCAGGGCAAGATTTACCACAGTGGATGACAAACGAATTAATTATGGCAGATAAAGTCTTACTAATATGTGACAAATATTATGCTGAAAGAGCGAACAATCGGCATGGTGGCGTAGGTTGGGAAACAATGATTATCCAAGGAGATATGTTGTGTAATTATGGACAAAACAAATATTTAGCGATTGTCAGAGATGATGATATCGATCACAGTCTTCCTATTTATATTAAGTCGAAATACGCACTAAATTGGACAAAAGACAAAATCTCTGATAAAGATTTTAATGAACTACTCTTATATTTATTCGACTGTGATACAGAACCCCCTATAGGAGAAATTCCATCATTTATAAAACAAAAATTGAGTCAATAAATTTATAAATCAAGGAGCCCTGCCCCCGCCACGTTACTTCAACAGTTGCAGGACTCCCTGATTCATCTGGTTGGCTTGTGCCATAAACGACTGCCCCTCCTTGGTCCCAATCTGCATTGTCGACGAATCCGCATTGCGGTACATCTTGTTATCATCGGCAGAATAAGCTGTACCTGGGCCGAATTTTCTATAGGAGCCTGAGGCTGTAAACCCGAACTGTGGATGGCTTCAACCCGTCTATGACTTTATATCGCTGCTGTCAGCTAGCTTGGCATCTTTTGCACGGTCGTCATAAACTATAAGAGTGGTTTTATTCGTATCCATTTTTAACTTCGTGTAATGACCTTTAGGATGTCCTCTATCCGTTCCCTGTATTATCCTCTCTATGAGCATTTTCTCAATGTTTACGTTGAACATTCTGCTAGTATTCATTGCGGATAAGTTGTGCTGCAGAACCATACTCTGATTCCTTCCTCCCTGAAGCATTAGTTTCTTCCATGCATCTTTTGTAATGATAAACCACTAAGTATATTATCAAAAATGACAAAATATTAATATAGCTTGTAAGGCAATTATAAATTTTTGTCATGTATTATTGTCACCCTCAAACGCCTTCTGCACAATCTTATGCATATGCCTTTCCGATAACCTTGCAAGCTGAACATATGATTTCTATATGACGTAGGTCAGAAATACTCATATCCCATTTTGTTCTTGTGGGAAATAATAATTTGTGATACATTTACAATAGTTATATAAATTGTTCTCAATGAAAATGTTTATTTAGGAAGGGGAGCGGGATATGGGAAAGCCTATTATAACGGGTAAAAATGTGGGAATAGGAAAACAGAACTATGCAGCACTGAGGGAGAATGAGTGTTTTTATGTCGACAAGACCAGTTTTATAAAGGAATGGTGGGCCTCTCAGGACGATGTCACACTGATAACCCGCCCGCGGCGTTTTGGAAAGACATTGAATATGAGTATGCTCAACTGTTTTTTCTCCAATCAATATGCAGGCAGAGGGGATTTGTTCGAAGGCATGTCTGTATGGGAAGATGAGGAATACAGGAAGCTGCAGGGAACGTATCCGGTTATCTTTCTCAGCTTTGCAGATGTAAAGCAGAATAATTATATTGATGCGGTTGCAAAAGTTAAGAATATTATTATAGATGTTTATGCACAATATGAGAAATTGTATCTGGGAGATGGGATGTCGCCGCTGCAAAAGCAGCAGTATTATTCTGTGAATAGTGAAATGAGTGATGTTACGGCACAGGATTCTTTAAAGATGCTTGCTTCACACCTGTCAAATTACTATGGGAAAAATGTAATAATACTTCTCGATGAGTACGATACACCTATGCAGGAGGCGTATATACACGGATACTGGGATGAATTCACTTCATTTTTACGCAGTATGTTCAACAGTACATTTAAGACAAATCCATATCTTGAAAGAGCGGTTATGACAGGCATTACGCGAGTCTCGAAAGAGTCAATGTTCTCGGATCTCAATAACCTTAATGTTGTCACAACAACATCGGAAGAGTACAGCACCAGCTTCGGCTTTACCGAAGATGAGGTGTTTTCATCGCTTGACAAATTTGGATTGCCGGACAGAAAAGAACAGGTAAAGCAATGGTATGATGGTTTTACGTTTGGTTCACAAAATGACATATATAATCCATGGTCAATAATAAATTATCTTGATAAGAAACAGTTAAAGCCATACTGGGCAGCAACCAGTTCGAATGGGCTTGTAAGTAAGCTTTTGCAGACTGCATCGTCTGATATGAAGCTGCACATGGAGGAACTATTGAGGGGTGATTCTATTGTAGTGAACTTCGATGAACAGATAGTGTTTGCCCAGCTTGATATGGACGAAAGTGCAGTTTGGAGCCTTTTAGTAGCAGGTGGGTACTTGAAGGTGGACGAGGTTGAGTATAGAGGCGAGATATTGGAGCCATGGTATCATGTATCCATTACTAATGTCGAGACTAAAAGTATGTTCTATAATATGTTCAGGGGCTGGTTTAAGGAAAGCAGCGCTAACTATAGTCAATTTGTCAAGGCGATTTTAAATGGAAGTGTTAAGGAAATGAACATTTTCATGAATGATGTCGCAATGTCAACATTTAGCTGCTTTGATACAGGAACGCACCCTTCGGAAAGAAGCCAGCCGGAGAAGTTCTATCATGGTTTTGTGCTCGGACTGATTTCAGAGCTGCGTGACACCTACGAGATAAAGTCTAACCGTGAGAGTGGCTATGGAAGATTCCGCTCCATAAACGGTGGGACACAGGGGTCTGACCCCTCTGTCCCAAGCTCATCTCTTCTTACTTTACAAACTCCCTTGCCTTCTCCTCCGTAAGGGAAAACTTCTTCATAATTTTCTCTATAATAGCCTCACTCGGGGTGCCCATCTCTCTCAGCACTTCAACAAGACCTGTGATTCCACGCTCCATTCCACGCTCTATTCCACGTTCTTCAACAACATCACTCAAGTTACACATACCGTTAATCCTCCCTTCCAGCTCCGTCGTCATCTTCATATCATACTTATCTTCCAGCTTATGTTTCTTCACATCGCTGTCCTCAGACGACAGCACATCCTCAAGCATCGCAATCAGCTTGTTCTTAGATTCTGCTGCATTATTATTGTTCCTTATGCGTATGACCATGCCGCACATCTTATCAAGCTTCGGAAAGCCGCAGGGCTTACCGAATAACGTATCTGCCTTAAGTGAAATCCTGCTGATTGAATCAGAGGTTCTGTCTGCGTCCATACATATCCAGATGCTATAGACCTTCTTAATGTTATCGTATTCGCTCTTTGCAAAATTAATGCCCTTTTGTGAGGATATCAGTCTTGCAAGATAAAAAATAATGCGATTCTCTAAGTGATAGCCAAGCTTGCTGTGTGACATGCTGCGTTGTGCTTCTACATTTATTATGATTTCGAGCTCCATCGCCGCAGCCGCAAGCACAAAACGGATGTCATAGGTTATATAGTCTTCATTAGGTATCGCATCCTCCGTCTGGATGCTCTCAACCTTTCTCTGGGACACCGGAACCTGACCCCTCTGTCCCAAACAGAAAGTCTTATATTACACATCAGATTTTTCATTTAGCTGCTCTAATATTTCTGCTCTTTTTTCACCTGTAATCTCCAATATGTCAAGTGCCTGCTCCGCAGTAAGTTTCATATTCTGCATGAGCTTTCTCACTGCATTGGTGCTTCCTTTCGCTTCTCCTCTTGCCTCTCCACGCGCTTCGCCCCTTGCTTCTCCTATTTTTTCTCTCTTGTCACCATACTTTTCAACTGCCTCACACACTGTCTCACGTCCCTTCTCTGTATCTTTATAATGCTTCACGCTGTCCGCCAGCTCACTGTACTTCATCTTTTCCGGGTCTGTCTGGTGAAAATCCTGCATAAGCTGACCAATCTCATCATCACCCTTATAGTTTCCATTCACATACACAATATGGGAACCATCTTCAAACGGCTTACCCGTCTCCCTCACATAGCGGTCTATGTGATATAGTGGAAAACCTTTTCTGAACTTATCATGCTTATATATAAATATGACATAGGAATCCTTAAGCTCCTTGAATTTCTGTCCTTCCTTCAGCATCCTCGAATCCACGACACTGCTGTGATATCTCGCCCGCCTTACATGTGCTCCTTCAGCATTGCCCTGAACCTCAATGTTAATCTCTGTTCCGTTCCTGTCAAGCGCCTTGACATCAAGCGTTATGGTTCTCCCTCCAACCTCATGCCCCTTCAGCTCAACCTGCCCATCGGCACTGATAACCTTAAGTTCTCTTCCTAGTATTATCCTAAGCAACAGCTCTGTAGCCGCGATATTCTTATCAAACACACGGCTCATAAGATCATCGTCAAACAATGTCATCCTGTCTATGAGCTTGTTTATAAGCTGTCTGTCCTGTGAGGGAACTGCTTCTGTGCTTTCCGTATTTTGTGCATTTTCTGAGCTGTCTGTGTTCTCTGCGTACTCCATACCTGCCATCTCAATCGAATTTTCGGTATTGACTTCATTTTCTAAACTGCATACACCTTCTTTGGCAGCTACGTTTCTTACATTTTCCGTGTTTCCTGTATTTTCCGTATTTCCTGCGTTCTCTGTCATTCTTCTCCTTCCGGATACTGTACCTTCTATAATGCTGAAACACCATAATAGAACTGCACCGTATCAATATGTGCGGACAGACCGTATACAGGAATTATATTTTCGTTACATTGTAATCACACAACAATATACTCTTGTGTGTTATACTCTCCCGGCTTTTCAGTTGTCCTGTTAAGTTAATGGATTCTCAAGCATAGACCCCTGAATATCTGCCGTGAAATGATAACTCACACGCAATCTAGAAACAAGAAATATAGATTTTCCATGAAATATGCTTTGTATAAAGATTAGCATAATCGCCGCGATATGTCAATATCCTCTTTGATACAAACCTTTCTGGAACAAAAACAAAATACTTGCATAAACATATTGTATATGATACTCTCACAAAAAGAAAATCCGCCATCCCACACACCCGGGAAATGGCGGATTAAGTCCAACAGTATTTAGCAAGTATTATATTTTATCAAGCTTTTGGGACACAGGGACCTGACCCCTGTCCCAAACTCATCTCTTCTTACTTTACAAACTCTCTTGCCTTCTCCTCCGTAAGGGAAAACTTCTTCATAATTTTCTCTATAATAGCCTCACTCGGGGTGCCCATCTCTCTCAGCACTTCAACAAGACCTGTGATTCCACGCTCCATTCCACGCTCTATTCCACGTTCTTCAACAACATCACTCAAGTTACACATACCGTTAATCCTCCCTTCCAGCTCCGTCGTCATCTTCATATCATACTTATCTTCCAGCTTATGTTTCTTCACATCGCTGTCCTCAGACGACAGCACATCCTCAAGCATCGCAATCAGCTTGTTCTTAGATTCTGCTGCATTATTATTGTTCCTTATGCGTATGACCATGCCGCACATCTTATCAAGCTTCGGAAAGCCGCAGGGCTTACCGAATAACGTATCTGCCTTAAGTGAAATCCTGCTGATTGAATCAGAGGTTCTGTCTGCGTCCATACATATCCAGATGCTATAGACCTTCTTAATGTTATCGTATTCGCTCTTTGCAAAATTAATGCCCTTTTGTGAGGATATCAGTCTTGCAAGATAAAAAATAATGCGATTCTCTAAGTGATAGCCAAGCTTGCTGTGTGACATGCTGCGTTGTGCTTCTACATTTATTATGATTTCGAGCTCCATCGCCGCAGCCGCAAGCACAAAACGGATGTCATAGGTTATATAGTCTTCATTAGGTATCGCATCCTCCGTCTGGATGCTCTCAACCTTACCCATGTTGGTGAGTCCCGGCTCTACAGGAACGACTCCGACCCTGATACTGCTCCGGTCAATGCAGTCCATTATCTCCTGTATGCTTAAACTCTCCACCTCTGTTACCGTATGCTTCACAATCCGTGAAAGAACCTGTATGTCAGCCAGCAGCTCCTTCACATTCTTATCGTACCTCGCCTTCAGCGAATCAATCGCCTCTATGGCATTTCCTAAATGTGTTCGTATTTCCATCCTCTTCTCCGTTATTATATACCCGGAAATGAGAGTACACAACCACATTCAGTCCGTACCAGTCAGGCTTATGAAAATTCCATATATTACCTTCTGTTCCTCTCCAGTGCATGCCATCCCCTCATCTCCATGTCCTTAAGTTACCTTCCACAGAAGCATTACACCTCTGCAGAAACAAGACATCCCCCAATATCTTTTATAATAACTATATCATCAATGATAATGCAAATCAATACAGCACATGTTTATATTTATTTCAATCAGCTTTTAAGCTTTCTCTTTTTTTGACAGCGCAACCATACATACTTTCTCTTGGACACCGGTACCTGACCCCTCTGTCCCACAATCAAAAACCCCCGCACCGGAGGAATTCTCCGGTGCAGGGGTCATATTTATGCCGCCTTTATCAATATATCAGGCATTACTTCGGGATTAGCCGAGTAAGGAGAGAACTCCCTGTGTAGCCTGATTAGCCTGTGCAAGCATGGACTGTCCGGCCTGAGCAAGAATGTTGTTCTTGCTGTACTCAACCATCTCCTCAGCCATATCAACATCACGGATACGTGACTCAGCGGATGTTGTATTCTCAACAACATTGTCGAGGTTAGCGATTGTGTGCTCAAGTCTGTTCTGAACAGCACCGAGAGCAGAACGCTGATCTGATACCTTCTGGATTGCTGCTGAAATTGTATCAATAGCATTTGTTGCGTTTTCCTCTGTATCAACCTTGAGTCCGTCAACACCAATATTCTTTGAGCTCATAGAATCTATCTTAAGATTAATCTTGTTAGTATCGTTAGAATCTGCTCCTACATGAAGATTAAGCTCTAATGCCTTGGTAACTACCTTAGTAACTTCCTTTTCTCCGGCTTGAACCTCAGCCTTACCAGGAGTGACATCTACGAATTTACTAATCTGCTCTGCACCTACTTCAACCCAGTTACCAGCATCATTCTGAGCATAAAGCTTCTTATTCATTGAACCATCTGTATTGAAATGAGTTGCAAGATCAGCAGCATCTACCAAATTTTTATCATCAGCCGATGTAGATAATTTGCTTGAACCAATCTCAAATACAGCATCAATGTCTGTATCTCCAACCTTATCATCTTTCAGCTGTGCACCGAACTGATTGTTTGTATTTGCTGCAGCTTTAAAAATCTCAACTCCATCCTTGAGTGCAACTTTACCACCCTTGACTTCTAGCATATTCATTAATTCATCTGATGATAAAGCGGTAGCTGAACCCTTAGCATACCATGTTGTTGGAAAAGCTGCAGCTTGTTTTTTCTGAACCTTTTCAACACCCTTACCTGCTACATAAGATGCCTTAACATCAACTCCCGCCGCAGCCTCTACTTTAACTGTCTCCTTAACTGTCTCTGTGCCATCTCCCTTTAAGAGATATGTCTCATTGAACTTAGTTGTCTCAGATACACGGTCAATTTCCTTTGTGAGCTGGTCAATCTCGTCCTGAATTGCCTTTCTGTCTGTCTCACTGTTAGTTCCGTTAGCTGACTGAACAGCTAACTGGTTCATTCTCTGAAGCATTGAGTGAACCTCTGTGAGTGCACCTTCTGCTGTCTGTACTGCAGATACGCCGTCCTCAGCGTTAGTTGAAGCCTGATCAAGACCTCTGATCTGCTTTCTCATCTTCTCGGAAATTGAAAGACCTGCTGCATCATCAGCTGCACGGTTGATTCTGTAGCCTGAGGATAACTTCTCTGCTGACTTAGACTGTGAACCTGTTGTGATGTTTAACATTCTGTTGGCATTCATCGCCTGTAAATTGTGCTGTACTACCATAATTTTTTCCTCCTTGTCCCATTTATGTGTGGGATATTATTTTTTTTAGGGAAATCCGTTTCCCCGATATTTATTTATAACAAACGAAGAATCCCGGGTGTATCTTCGTCTATTACCTTGATTAATGTGCCCGCTGTGCGGACTTCTCCGCCTTTAATTTCTCCTCGCGGAGGATACACCTTATCTGCTCCTGCGCCTCCTTGGAAATCGGGCTCTCAGGATAGTAGGTGTCCTTGTTTCTCTCAGGGTTCTGTTCAACACTGCTTCTGACAATGCTCACATCTCTTGGCGCGTCTATCATAAAGCGTCCGTGGCTTCCCGACCCTCCAAGATATACCACTCTGATATTGTCTCCGATATTCAGATACTGTCCCTGTTTCAACGATAGTTTAAGCATTGTTACCTCCATGTTGAATATGTTGCATTTTATTGATATGCATTTACAAGTCCATTCGTTAACTTTTTTATCCTTTGCAACTTATATATCGTACTAATGTTATGCAAACTTAACATTACATTTTATATTTTGCTACATTTTGTAGCTTTTTAACAATAAGTAAGCTTGAATATTATCGTATATAATTCCTTATTTTGTGCATAATTTCTCAAACAGAACTACTTTACGCAACAAACTGTAACCAAATTAAGCAAAAAAAAGTCTTGTAAATAACATGTCTTATGTTATTCGCTACACATTGTTGCACATATTTACGCAATAAAAATATACTTAATCTAAAGGTGGTATCTATTATGAGTAATGAAAAGCTTGCACAAAAGCTGCGGGAGCTTAGAAAAGTTAACAACTATACACAGGATTATGTTGCCGAGGTACTTGGAGTAGTCCGGCAGACCTACAGCCATTATGAGACAGGGAAAAGGACCCCCGATACGAACGCACTGTATAAGCTTGCGGGACTTTACAATATTTCCATTGATGACCTGATGCACCTGACTATTGATATTGACAGGAATGTATCATACGATGCACCGACACCTACCCAGACCAGCAATGACCTTGCCGGATTTTTAGAATATTTCAATGACCCTGCCAACAAGAAAAAATATATGTTTAACACCAATCTTGAACGTGAACTATTATTCTACTTTGATAAGATATCCGAACAGGATAAGAAGGAGATTATAGAATTTACTAAGATTAAGGCGCGAAAACCTCTGTAGCACAATAAAAGAACCGCAACAGAATTATTTTCCGTTGCGGTTCTTTTAGCTCGTTTACGATTTTTATTCTTCCCTGACCAGCTCTTCCGCCATACGATACTCCTCAGGCAGCACTCCCATCATATCACAGGCCTCCTCGACTGTACAATTATTCTTCTTCATGTATCGGTTTACCAGCTCGTACAATTTTACAGCCTCTCCACGCTCTATTCCTTTCTCTATCCCACGCTGTTCAATAGTATCAGATAAATTACACATTCTGTCCAGCTCCTCTCTTATTCTATGTGTCGACTCGATTGAGTATTCCGTTTCAAGTATCCTGATTTTATCACTAACGGCCATGCTGTCATCCAGTATGACCTTTAAAAGATTCAAAAGTCCTGCCGGGCTGTCTTTTTTATCATTATAGCATTTTATCTTTGTTTTTCCAACACAAACCATAACCGCACGGAGCAAATCGCAGCCGGGAGCCTTCTTCATTTCGCCATACAGACTTCTTGGGCTTAATTCATAGCTTGTAATGGTATTCTCGGACATTTTACTGGTGTCCGTGCAGATAAAGATACTATACACCTTTTTTATATTATCATAATCCTCCGCTGAGAACTCCGTTCCAAGCTGTGCGGACAAGAGTCGTGCACAGTAAAACAGAGCCCTGGTGACAATATTATAACCCGGATAAAAATTGTTCTGCGCTTCCACGTTGATTATGAGCTTGATGTTTTCCTTGTTATTTCCATTCTTTTTAGGATATTTGCCCTCTTCCAAAGGCTTATATACGCTGAATCTGATGTCATACACAACCTCTCCTTCATTCGGAACCTTATCCTCATTGCGCAATCCGACAATTTTCTCACGATTGGTAAGCCCCGGACGTATCCTCACGTTTCCTACTTCCGGATTTTCAATACACTCCATTATTTTGGGTATATCGTACTCAGAAAATTCATCCGTTGTGTACTTGAGTATCCATGCCAGAATACTTTTATTAGAGAGTATATTTCTAATATTTTCATCGTATTTTGCCTTTGCACCTGCCGCGGATAGGTCATCGGCAATGGCGCTGTTTAACAATTCTGCCAACTACTGTTCTCCCTTCTGTTGTATAACCTTATGCAGAAAACGCTTTCTGAAATCAGCTCACATTTTCTGCTGTGTCTAATGGATTTTAAGCATAGAACTCTGAATATTTACCGTGAAACCGGTAATATGAAATTTTCATTTCAGAAAGTATATATTCCATCAAATATAGAAATTCCGGGAATCAGGAATTAAAAATTACAAGAAATATATGCTTAAAGGAATAAATAATTTCAGAATATGTAGAATGTCAAGAATTATGCTCTAAACTAACTATAATATATTCATGCATATCACACAACCCCTGCCTGCCAATTATAAACCAATGTTAATCACTTTTTAATTTTATGGCAAAATAACCATACCCTACATCCCAAGCAATAAGAAAAGGACCCTCATACCGGATTTCTCCAATACGAAAGTCCTCAGCAGCTACCGCGTTATCAACAGCTTCAGCCCTGGCATGATATTCTCTGAGGCAAGCTTATTCGTGTCCATAATTTTTTCAACGGTAGTATAATATTTCTTCGCTACATCCCACAGCGTATCTCCGGATTTTACAATATACCCGCATATTCCGGGAAGCTTTTTGAACACCGCATAATCAAGTGCTTCCTCTGTAATGTCCGTTATAACCTGTGTAGTTCCCGGACTCAGAATGAGTGTATCTATTCCAATACTCATCTTTATCTCAAGCTCATCACCGCCAAGCATGGTAGTAATAAGCTGCTCTACATCTGTCCTGACGCTATAGAATGAATCGGTATCTATTCCCACTGCGTCTATCTTCTGTGAAAATGGGACTTCTCTTGTGAGGCTGCCTAATCTGTCCTCGTCATTGTCGGATATGTAAAGTATGCTTACCCTGGCAGCCCCCTCAACCATGAGTCCGTCCTCCACAATGCTGATATTGTCAACATTCACCGTGGCAGTGCTGCTTATTATCTGAAGGATTTTATCTTTGCTGCTGTTCAACTTCATCTTATCCCCCGCACGGCACCTCACATGATTCCTGACAAGGAGATTGTCATATCCTGCCTCATCCGTAACAGGTGTCAGCCTGCTGTTAACCGAGTATACATCTGTCATAAGGCTAATATTCTGCTCCTCATACAGCTTGATATCGAGATCAAGCACAAGCTCCGCCTCCAGTACGCGAGGCTCTCCATCATAATCAGGCTTTACCGTCACCTGCTTCTGTGCCGGAACAACGAGGACATCCGCAACCATTCTCTCATCCGCTCCGGCAAGCGGCAGCTTCCCCGTGAATGGAAGTGTTTCCTCAACATACTGTATATTCTCATCATCATCCTCCGGAAAATACATTGCAAAGAGATGAATCTCTCCTCTCACGATAAGCTCATCTGCTGCCGCCTTTGTCTCCACATTTCTCAGCTCAGGAACCGACCATAGAATGTTTCCTGCATTCGGCTTGTTGGCTGATAACTCACATTGCTCACGCACCCTTAAGATATCCCTTTTATTCTCAACCAGCGATAACATGCCTATGTTTTTCTTAAGACAGCATATATCACCACTCTCAATATCGACTGCCGCTGATGACATATATGTATTTTCACCATACAGTTCAAGCGATACTATCGCTGACACACTTATTTTTCTTCCGTTGATAAGACTTATGCTTAAGTCCTCCAGCTTAGCAGTACACTTTAGGGTATCTCCGGCACTAAGACCATCCATTCCCACCGTCTCACCGAAATCAATGCTTCCCTCCATACAGTCCGGCGCTCCCCCTGTCTTATCCGCCTGATACAGAAGTGAGAACTGCATTTTACCATTTACCGAGGCTCTGCCGTCACCGGCCTTCATTCCCTCGATAATTACCTCTCCGCAATCAGCTATTCTCTTTAATATATCAGGCTTACTGTCGGGCACTATGAAATCGTCATCCAGTGTAATCTGGGTCTGTGACCTTCCACAGATATGATTCATGCTTATATTTTTCCTGACTATTTCCACAAAAAATCCCCCATATCATATATTATCTTCTATATGATATGAGGGGGCTGCAACATTTATGCTATCCGCATATTAGATGTCATCCATTATTTTTATCACATTTTCATCCGCTTAGCTTATCTGAACACCACACTACGTCCCGCATCCTCAATTTTGACAACTACATAAGGATATGTAGCAAGCTTATTTGCCGCCTCTCCCTGCTTCGGCCCGATAAGCTCTGAATCAAAATACACCGCATTGTCCGATACCGACACCTCCTTGACGGCAATTGAATAGCCTCCGGTATTCTGCTTCCCATATCCGCGCGCTATGTAGAGCCATCCGTCCGATATGCAGGTAAGCTTAAAATCAGTCTCTTTCTTCTCCTCAATCTCTCTCAGAAAATCCTTCGGAATGTCCTCGTAACATACCACCGTGAAATCAGCAGGCGTAAGCTTCTCCTCAGACTCAGCCTTGCTGCAGCCGGATACAGACATCGCCAATGCCCCGGTACCTATAACCATTATCATTAGCAGCAACAGTGAAACCAGACTTTTTCTCATCAATCTACCCATACATCACATTCTTTATCTATATGTATGCTGTTGGGACGCAAAAATATAACCTTCGATTTTACTCACTCTTCGGCGTGAAATCATATCTCACATCATCTGCTCCCTCCACAAGATTGACTGTATAGCTCTTTATGGTAGTTCCGCTTATCACGATAAATGTATGCTGTCCTGTGACCATCGCAAAATCGAGAGGTGCCACACCCAGATAACTGTCATCAAAGTATATAACTGCACCTGCCGGGCCATCTATATATACTCTGTTCTTCTTACTCACAATGGTTGTTGTCTCTGTCTCATACTGGGAGGTTACTCCGGTTGATGAGGAGGATGCCGGCTGTTGTGAAACCGTCGCAGAGCTGCTTGTAGTCTGCCCGGAGCTTGTGCTCTCCGCTTCCTTCTTCATCCTTATATTTACCTTCTGATAATCAGCCTTAACCTCTATCTTATCCTGGTAATTGTCATAGCCGTCCGCGCTCACACGCACGGTATATGTTCCGACCGGAAGCGTAAGCATACCTTCTGTGTAATCAGTCTCTTTTCCGTTAAGGTAAAGTACAGCGCCATCCACATCTATATCAAAAAGCACATTGCCGTTCTCAACCGTATCTGCCACAAATTCGGAGAAATCAACAGTTGTGACCTGATTTCGGTTAACCGCAACCGTCTTAGAGCCATAATACTGATCCTTGGATACCGCCACCTTATAGCTTCCCTCGGTTACGGTTATCATCATGTTCTTCTCTATGGTCTTAATATTTTCACTTCCGATGTTCACATATCCACCCATGAACAAATCCACACCGGTAAGACTTATGTAGCCATGCCCTCTTGTGACAACAACCGATACCACCTTTCCATCCTTTTCATACAGATTAAAAACATCATGTACCGATAACTGCTCCGGTGTTATAAGCTCATTGTCCGAAACGACAACCACGTTTCTGGCATACTCATAATTCTTCCCATACAGTGACAATCTTCTGTATGAGGTGTTGACCGACACATCCGATACAGCCATGTGGCACTTCACCTCATTAGATATATGTATCTCTGAAACCTTGTTATTTACATTATCGTATGTTATATCTATAACATCCCCTGCGTAGAGCTGCGCCAGAGTCATCGCATTTCCAAACTCGGTATATATAAGCGCCGGCTGTTCCACATAGAAGGTACGGTCAACTCCCTCCCCGTATGACCTCACTGATAATCTCTTCGTATCAGCACTGACATAAGTTATGACCGCCAGCTCCGTGCGGATATCCATAGGTATTGTCGGCGCATTGACGATTGGCGCCGTAGATTTCGATTCCATCTGGTTTACCGAATTTTTAGCCGTGGAAGCTTTCGCGGCTTTGTCTGCCTTTTCCTCGGCAAACAGAAACGCGCACAGCACTATCCCCGCAACTATAAGTATTCCTAAAATAAAGTTCTGTAGCTTATTGTTCATCAAAAGTTCCTTTCCACATTACCGGGAACCGTACAGAGTCCTGACAAATTCCCTTCTCATTCGATTCTGGTTCACAACCGTTCTGAGCTTTTCCATGCTGCGTCCCGGTATCCATGCCTTATTGTTGTTAAAATAATAATTAAGTATTTTCCAGAATTTCTCGGGGTAGGCAAACATCGCCCCCAGTATCTTAATATCCTGTGATGACAAAGTATTAACCCTGTCATACTCCCTGAGCATAAGATATCCCAGCTTGATATCCCAGTCATATTTCTCCATGAGCTTTCTCATAAATCCATACAGATCAACCAGTCTTATATCCACACAGCTCTGCTCGAACCCACAGATATAACCCTTCTGCTTTTTTATAAAGACATTGTGATAGCTGTAGTCACCGTGGCATAGACTGCTCCGCTCAATTGCAGCAGCATACTCCGCATCATAACCGGAGTGTCTTATTGTCTCAACCGCCCTCAACCCTTCATCAAGAAACGGCTGGCACATGGAAGCGGCAAGCAACTCAAAATCATTCTTTTTGTGTCTCCCCTTTAAGTAGTTCCCAATCATTTTCAACTCTCTGTTATGCTTATCATACACTTCCTCAAGGTTTCTTGCAATCTGAAATTCCTGTACACCTCTCTCTCCCTGCTCTGCTGCGATTCCGCTATCTGTAGCAGTCTCACCGCCGCCTGTTCCTCCATCCTGCGAATCCATGTCTTCACATAAATCTGCAGCTTCCTTTATGTCTTTTTCCACATCATACCCTTCAAGTACATTGTGAAGGGCTGCGAGCGCTCCCACCGCAGTACAGACATCCTGAAAGTTTTTTACATCACACTCCTGTGCGTCAAACCACGTTGTAAGCGTATACTGTGTCCCCGACGAATCAGAGGAGATATACTGTCCTTCCACGTTTTTCAGGTAATAATCTACATTTATTCCATTTGCAGACAAATATTCTAATAGCTGTGCTCTTATCCTTATCCGCCCGGGATTTCCGTTGTGCTCGCGAAGAAGCACACGTCCACGGCTTGTTTCACATATAAAAGCACCCCTTCCCCTTGATGTGGAATACAATTTACAGTCATACTGTTCAAGTATACTAAAATCCCTTTCTGCCACAAAAATAACCCCTTTCCTAAGTGCCCTGACCACGGGCTATCTAATCTTATGAAAGGGGTATTTCTTTTATGAATTTAAAATTTTGAGAGCCTCCTTTGACAGCTGCTCCCTGTCATTAAACTGCGGATTATCCAAAACCAGCATAAGAAGACTGTTTAATATCTCACCCATCTGCCTTCCAGCCGGAACGCCCATCGCTATAAGCTCCTTTCCGGTAATGGCAAGGTTTTTAAGTGATACGCAGTCACCACGCTCAAATATCATATTACAGATATCATACATTCTCCTGACATCTGCAATATCATTACCGATACATTTTTCGTATGCAGCTCTGAAATCCAGAATCCTCAGAATATTCTTATCGCCTGTCTCATAGATAATATGCCTTATCCGTGACTCATCATCCGTGATTTCAAGCATGCCAAAACGCAGCAGCATTGAAGCTGTGTTTATGGTATCGTTGTCAAGCTTAAGCCTCTTAAGGACACGCTTAGCTGTGTCCGCCGGACCTTCCTCCGAATATCCTCCGGACATGAAGAGCATCGCCGCATACCTTTCAGGAAGCTGACAGGCGCACTCCTTGGCAAGAGCTCCCACAAATGCCTTATCCTGAGCGCTCATCACATGATATTCCGGAAGAACTATCTCCATAATGCCGATTGCATCCGCCACGCTGAAATAATCCGGGTGTGCCGACTTTAACATCTTGTTAAACTCCGTATGGATTCTCTCACTGCTTATCCTCTTAAGATTCACAGCCAGCTCCTTAGCCGCCCTTGCAGTATTCTCCTCAATACCAAACCCAAGCTGAGCCGAAAACCGCACCGCACGCAGAATCCTTAATGCATCCTCATCAAATCTGTCATGTGCATTGCCCACACAGCGGATAATCTTTCTCTGTAAATCACCCACACCGTCAAAAATATCGACAATGCCATGCTCATCATTGTACGCCATCGCATTGATGGTAAAATCCCTGCGCTTTAAATCCTCCTCAAGCTTAGGTGTAAATTCAACACTCTCCGGATGTCTTGAATCCTCATACTTGCCATCTATACGATAGGTTGTCACCTCATAGCCGTTCCTGCCAAGCATTACAGTTACCGTTCCATGCTGTATCCCGGTATCTACCGTGCGGCGGAACAGCCCCTTCACCTGCATAGGCAGTGCAGAGGTTGTGATATCCCAGTCCCCCGGCACTCTTCCTAATATGCTGTCGCGGACACACCCGCCCACAGCATACGCCTCATAGCCGTTCTCCATGAGAACATCTATTATATGCTTCACATCCTTCGGAAGCGCTATTCTAACCAAGATATCACCTCTTTATTCTATAATTAGTATGCCTTCCCCCAGTACACAAGCTTCTTCGCCGGCTTGCCGCAGCATACGCACACATCGCTTATATGCTCCTGCTCAAATGGCATACATCTGCTTGTCGCAGTTGTTTCTTCCTTAATCTTATCCTCACATGCCTGCTCGCCGCACCACATACCTCTTACGAAGCCCGGCTTGTTGGCAATGATATCCTTGAACTCCTCATAGCTGTGAGCGTCATAGGTGTGGGCATCACGGTGTGCTCTCGCCCTCTCAAGCATCTCAGACTGCATTGTGTCAAGAATCTTCTTAAGCTCCTCTGTCACCGTGTCAAGAGATACAACATACTTCTCTCTTGTATCACGTCTTACGACAACTGCCTGATTGTTCTCAATATCCTTAGGTCCGATTTCTATACGTGCAGGAATACCCTTGACCTCCTGCTCCGCATACTTAAATCCAGGTGTCTTCTCCGAATCATCGAAGTCAACTCTGAAGCCTGCTGCTTCAAGTCTGTCTCTTAACTCTCCTGCCTTCTCAAGCACTCCTGCCTTATGCTGTGCAACAGGTATTACTCTCACCTGGATCGGAGCGATTCTTGGAGGCATAACAAGACCGCTGTTGTCACCGTGTACCATGATCATGGCACCGATGAGTCTTGTCGTTGTACCCCATGAAGTCTGATGAACATACTTCAATGTGTTGTCCTTGTCCGTATACTGGATACCGAATGCCTTCGCAAAGCCGTCTCCGAAGTTGTGGCTGGTACCGGACTGAAGAGCCTTGCCATCATGCATGAGCGCCTCGATTGTGTATGTAGCCTCCGCTCCGGCGAACTTCTCCTTGTCTGTCTTTCTTCCCTTTATAACAGGCATTGCAAGCACCTGCTCGCAGAAATCAGCGTACACGTTGAGCATCTGCTGTGTTCTTGCCTCAGCCTCCTCTGCCGTAGCGTGTGCAGTATGTCCCTCCTGCCATAAGAACTCTCTTGAACGGAGGAATGGTCTTGTCTCCTTCTCCCATCTTACAACATTGCACCACTGGTTATATACCTTAGGCAGATCTCTGTATGACTGAATCTCATCCTTGTAGAAATCACAGAAAAGCGTCTCAGATGTAGGTCTTACACAGAGCTTCTCCTGAAGTGGGTTAAGTCCTCCCTGTGTCACCCATGCTACCTCAGGTGCAAAGCCCTCAACGTGATCCTTCTCCTTCTCAAGAAGACTCTCAGGTATAAATACAGGAAGATATACGTTCTGCACGCCTGTCTTTTTAAAGCGTGCATCCATCTCCTTCTGGATATTCTCCCAGATAGCGTAGCCTGCCGGCTTGAATATCATACAGCCCTTAACGCTTGAATAAGCCATAAGCTCTGCTTTCTTTACTACGTCTGTGTACCACTGCGCGAAATCCTCCTCCATAGGAGTGATTGCTTCTACTAATTTCTTGTTATCGTTTGCCATGTTGATCTCCATTCTTATGATAAAATGTAATAGTTACTGATTTAATACAGTCTGTCCTTACAGAGCTTAATTCTAATTCTCATGGTACTTTTCTATCGTATAGAAATAGCTCATGTCCTCCATTCTGCGGCAGAAAAGAGTATCCGTCTTTTCCTCCGTGCTTCCCTCCTTGACACCTCTCCAGTAGTAATTCATATCCACATCCGGGTCAAAGGTGTAAGCTTCACCTCCTAAATTGACATACAGCCAACAGTGAGGCGTTGTTCCTCCATTATATGAGGATACCTGTCCTGAAAGCAGGTGTGCATCATAGCCAAGATATCTCATAATATACATAAAGGCTGATGAATAATTATAGCAGCAGCCCTGATATGTATTAAACAAATCCGTTGCCCACAATACCTCCTCGGGAGTTGTCTCCGGGTCTGATGTCGAATACTTTCCGGCATCCACATTCATTCCCCTGTTATATGTTATTCTCTTTATAAACCATACATATATGCTGTGAACCTTCTGGTAAGGTGACATATCATCCGATATTGTACCCTCATTCTTAAGCATGGTCATATACGCTTCGATAAGTCTGTCAAGCTCCTCATAACCCGATGTTGCCGGATTGAGCGGCTCATTGTTGAGTAAATCCCACGGCTTGACTTCCTCCACAGGCGGTTGTGTTGTCTCTGTGACAGGCTCCGTTGTTGTCTCTGTGACAGCCTCCGTTGTTGTCTCTGTGACAGCCTCCTCCGATGTCTCCTCTGTAGCAGGCTCCGTTGTGCTGGTATTTTCCTGTGACTGCGTGTTATCCGCAGAGGAAAGAATTATATCCCCACCCTCACCGGGCTTCTTACTGCATCCGGCTGCAAATATCATGCCCATCACAAGGAAAAAAAACATATATGAAGCCTTTTTCATTCCTATTCTCTTCATAATAATTTCCTCCAATGGTTGTGTATAAAATGAATTATTTTACATCCATTCCGTATCCGTAGTATTGTACCACATCATTTAAAATAAAGAAATATATATATTTCGTATCGTCCTGATAATATTCGTACATTTTGCCCGAAACAGTATAGTCCTTGCCGTAGGCTGCCTCGATATCCTCAAGTGTGCTTCCGACACCGACTCCCTTATCAGTCTTGATTGTCTCAGAGGACACATTTACATCCTGAATGTAATCCCCATCAGTCTTAGGATACGTTGTAATCTCATAGCCATCGTATGTGAACACCTTATCAAGCCCCTCAAAATAGCAGCTTGCCGCCTCCATATACTGTAATGTCTCCGGCATTCCCTCATCATCTGCCGAAAATTTCTCACCGGGTGTAAGAAGAACGCTGCCATTGTTAAAGCCGAAGCTTCCACCATCGTCTTTCTTACCACATGCCGCAAGTGTGAATACCGCCATGAGCATGATAGCAGCCAACGCTATATTTTTTCTTATACTTTTCTTAATATTGTGCATAAAACCTCTTTCTGCCGCCTAAGCAAATCTGCGGCTTTTAATATTGCCCTTATATTCCCCTTCCTTGGAAATATACATTATCTTTCTAATCTTGTAAAGTAAGACTTACCGGAATTTCTGTGTACTCATTTCCATTTTTTACAATAAATGCATAACAAAAATTTTCCAATCCGGCTTCTGATATATCGGCATTTTCCGGCTCAAGATAAAGAGTAAAATCCCCCTCCTCACCCGGAATAAGCTGATAAACTGCTGTTGCACCGGCGGCTTCATCCACTATTTTCAGATACATATACGCGTAAGGCTTAAGCACATCACTGCTGCCGGTCAGCTCAATAAGACCATCCGCTGTTGTGTTGAGCCGGACCACAGCGGTGGCTATACCGTCCACGCTGTCTACACTGTCTGCGGCGCCCGCTGCTGTTCCCTCTGCCGTTGTGCCTCCTGCTGTTATTCCTTCATTTTCCATCCGCACTGTCACTCCATCCATAACAGCTGCTTCCCCCTGAACGCTGTATGCGTCCGCAAGATTCCATGACGGAATAACCGGCGTATATATAAGCAGATTCTTGAGATTTCTCTCTACCAGCTCAACTGCCACCAGCTCAGCTTCCGACACAGCCTGATATATATTATACGGAATTTCTCTCTTCGCTGTCAGCGAAGTATACTCGTTGGCAAAGAACCAGTACAATGCATTTCCGAAGGAATCGCGGAACAGCGCTGCGCTTTTATCCACAGCCGCCACATTATTCTTAGTAGTTATCACCAGATCATCCACACCGCGGAAGCGGTTCAGGTACTCAAAGCTCTCCTCTACATCGAATTCAACCTGCTCATCCTTGACCTGTGACCCCGGAAGCAGCATAGACTGTAAATCGCCTGAAAAATTATTTTTTATATTATACGGCAATCCGCTGTAGTGTGTATAACCGGAATAAGCTTCACCATATACGTCCGAAAGCTTCTTAGCCATAGCTTCATAGGCGACTGCCGCACCATAATTGTTCCAGTGCGAATCCAGCCTGTGATATAGCTGCACCCCCGTAAGCTTTGCAAATGCCAATTCATTCTTAAGCTGTACCGTGTTCACGCCAAGTTCGGTCAGCCTGTCATACAGAAGCTCATAATTGCCCTGTCCGTCTTCTTCTATATAATAGTACGGCATATATTCGCCATACACCGACATCTTATCAGGCGCAGATACGAATATGAACTCTCCGTCCTCTCTCTCAACGTACTCCTGCATCATCGACAGGATTGCACCCATGCGCTCTATTGCCACCTCATCCAGCACGCTCGTCCCAAGAAAATCGTCGAGCGCCCTGCCGTAGAACAGCCAGCCATCCTCACCAACTATCACATCCGTCTGCCCGGAAGTCTTAAAAATCGTCTCCTTAAGAACATTCTGCGCATATACCAGACTGTTTCTGAAGCCGAATTTCTGTGCAAAATACGAATCTATGTTTGCCGTAAGCTTAAGTCCATCCGACAGCGCCGGCTTATCCGCCTCCGTTTCATTTCCTATAGCCGCCTGCTTACCCGAAAACGTAAAAAGCGGCACTAGGCTGATTACAAGAAAAATGGCAATATATATTATATTTATCAGATTCTTTTTATTTATCCTATTTTTCACACCTATCCCCATTTCCATACTGCACATTACGGCGCACAACCGGCGCCGTGCCTGTAAAAATCTGTTTTACCGGTTTAAAAAAGCTTCTGCCGTCAAAACCTGAAATATATGAACGGATTATAGCTTCCAGCCGCAAGCTCCATAATACACAGAAGATATAAAACCACGGACGCCGCCATCCCCGCATACCTTGTCACCTTGTTTTCCGGCAGCCTCTTAAGAACCGGTGTACATGCAGCCACCGCTATGAATGTGGTTATTATAAAAAGAGGGCTCATAACCGATACGGCCGTCATCACGCCTGTGTGTGTCGCATTAAATGCGAACATATTGGCTATAAAATGCCCTGCCTGCGCCATATTGTCAGCCCTGAATATGACAAAGCCTATCGTGACGGCAAGAAGCGTGTAGACATGTCCGGCAATGCTTAAAAATACATTTTTCTTCGCCGGCTGATTGTCTATGAGTACCTCCGCCGCATTCTCGTTACTGCGCGGCTTTTTTTCCTTGACCAGAGCCGTCTCCAGCATGGTGAGAAGCCCATGGTATATTCCCCACACCACGAATGTCCAGTTCGCCCCATGCCAGATTCCTGTACATAAAAATACAAAAAATCTGTTAAAGAGCGTTCTTGCCTTCCCCTTTCTGTTGCCGCCCAGCGGGAAATACAGATATTCCCTGAACCACGATGTGAGCGATATATGCCATTTTTTCCAGAACTGCCTCACAGAGGACGCGGTATACGGATAGTCAAAGTTCTCCGGAAATGTAAATCCGAACATCTTACCCATTCCTACAGCCATATCACTGTAGCCTGAAAAGTCAAAATATATCTGGAAAAGGTAGCACACCGCTCCCACCCATGCCGAAGCTGTGTCGAGCTGTGCCATGTCAAGTGCGAACATCTTGTCCACCGCTGCAGCCATCACATTGGCGATGAGCATTTTCTTGGAAAGACCTATTATGAATCTGCGGATTCCGGCTGAGATTTCCTCCGCACCCACCTGTCTGTCCCTTAGCTGCTCTCTCACTGAATTATACTTTACTATAGGTCCTGCAACGAGCTGCGGAAACAGGCAGATATACAGCATCACATCGAAAAAGCTTCCCGGGCGTTTCTCATCATCCCGGTATGTATCTATGACATACGACATCGCCTGGAATGTATAGAAGGATATTCCTATCGGCATACTGATTCCGGGTTCCCTTATATTGATGAACGGAATGGCATTGAGTGACTGCACTATGAATCCGGCATACTTAAATACAATAAGGAATGCAAGATTGATAACCACACCGGCCGCCAGCACCGGCTTTCTGCCCCATACGAACCTGCCGAGCACGAAATTAACCAGTATCGACAGGAGCAGCAGCAGAATATATGCAGGCTCACCCCATGCATAGAATAACAGACTTGCCACTATCAACAATATATTTCTGACCGTGGTGTTCCGAATTGCCGTGTGCAGTATAAAAACTATCGGCAGAAATGCAAATAAAAAAACTGCTGAAGAAAAGACCATTTTTCACCTCTTATTTCATGTAAATATAATCCATTATATACACCGCGACTTTTCAATACAAGTGAAATCTTAGAGCATGAAAAATTTCACTCATTGGAGCTTCGCGTGCTGTTTTCCTGCTTCCGGTTTATGAAGGTCACCAGCTCCCTGATTAGTATAAATGCCAGCGGTCCTGTTATAACGCCCGCCACGCCGAACAGCACCAGCCCCACATACACGGCGGCTAACATTCCGAGCGGGTGTGTGCCAAGCCCTTTCCCCATGAGCTTCGGTTCAAGGTATTCGCGCACGACGTAGCTTATAAAACACATTGCAAGAAGAACAGCCGCATATCTGTAGCTGCCGCACAGCACGCACACCACCGCCCACGGCATGAGGATAGTTCCCGTCCCGAACACAGGAAGGGCATCGACAAGCCCCAGCACGATTCCGAGCAGAAGCCAGTATGGGTTTCTCAACCACAGGAGCCCCACACCGCAGATTACCATTGTGATGGTCATTATTATCAACTGTGTTTTGATAAATGTATATATAATCTTTCCTGTTCTGGTATAGAAAAAATCGAACTCCTCCGCATACTGTGACGTTCCTGCCGCCTCTAACATCCTGTCATAATCCTTCATAAAAAAATATAATGCCATAAAGAATATCACAAACACACCTGAGAAGGTTATGAAGCCTTTGAAAGCCCCGATTGAGCCACCCATTATTGACGGCATGATTTTATCTCTCGCGCTCTCCATAAGCCCTATGATTCCCGAGTCAATATACGCCAGCGTGGTTCCGCCCGCAAAGCCCATGAAGCCGTCCACGCCCCCACAAAAGCTGCACATTCCGTCATTTATATAAGCATAATACACATCATAATTATCTATAACTTTTTTTATCTGTGCAACGAGAAGACCACCGAGCAGCCACAATACTGCCGCAATCATGCCGCCCCAGAAAATCATCAGCACCACCGCAGCAATGCTTCTTTTCAATCTCAGCCTTCTGTTTAACAGCCGCACCTGTCCGTTAAGTCCTGCCGCCAGCAAAAAAGCAATAATAAAAGGAGCTGCCAGCGGCATAATATACTTAAATATCAGATATACAACTGCTGTAACTCCTATACATATTATTATATTTCTCTTATCTGTACTCATACCACCCTCCAGCCTGTGAGAGTAGTATTACCATAAACAACATTCTATATTCACATAAAACAACTGAATGCTTACAGCTCAGATATTGTCCTTTTTACCAAAATCCTCAGAAAACAGCGCAAAGCTCTTTCCCTTCGGAATGACCTCAAATGTAAGTTTTTTTCTTGTTACCGGGTGTGAAAACACCAGTCTGTAGGAACACAGCGCAAGCGCCTCATCCCTGACGGCGCGCGAAGTATCTTTTATATTTTCCTCATCCGGTGTGACGCCATACTTTGTATCATTTAAGATTGGCATTCCCGCCTCGGACAACTGCACCCTTATCTGGTGATGCCGCCCGGTGTGAAGCTTCACCCTCATCAAAGCAAGCTCTTCCCCGGCCTCAACGCCAAGCACCTGATACTCTAGCACTGCCTTCTTCGCACCATCCGTTCCCTCCGGCACAACACGCGACATATTTGTCCTTGAATCCTTCAAAAGATAATTTTCAAGGGTGATTACAGTGCGACCGCCAAGCACCTTCTGTACATTCTCCATGCCCTTCCTATCCGTGACCTTCACCACGGCATAGTAGCACTTGTCAACCTCACCCTGCGTTATCTGTCTTGTGAGTGCCGCCGCCGCCTTGCTGTTCTTCGCATACAGCACAAGCCCCTCAACAGGTCTGTCAAGCCTGTTCACAGGAGCTATAAACGGTGCCCTATTCCCCTTCTTTCTCTCATAGGTCATAAGTACACTCACCATGTCCTGCGAAAAGCCCCTGTCCGACTGCGTCAGCACCCCGGACGGCTTGTGGCACACGCAGATGTCATCATCCTCATATACAATACATTCTTTAATATCTCTCATAAAAGTCCTTTTACGCCTTGAATCTATACCCCACACCCCAGATGGTTCGGAAACTATCTGGGGGGTTAATACTTAAGCTTTAAATCTGTATCCTACTCCCCAGAAGTTCGGAAACTATCTGGGGTTCAATGCTTAGGCTTTGAAACGATATCCGACCCCCCAGATAGTTTCTATGTACTGAGGATTCGATGTATCGAACTCAATCTTCTCACGTATCTTCTTGATATGGACGGTAACGGTCGCAATGTCACCGATTGATTCCATATCCCATATCTTGTTGAACAGCTCCTCCTTAGAGTACACATGGTTAGGATTCTGCGCAAGGAAGGTGAGAAGGTCGAACTCCTTCGTTGTGAAGGTCTTTTCCTCACCGTTCACGAATACACGGCGCGCGGTCTTGTCAATCTTAAGTCCACGTATCTCAATCACATCATTCTCCGGCATTGCGCTTCCTACAAGCCTCTCATATCTTGCAAGATGAGCCTTAACACGCGCCACAAGCTCACTTGGGCTGAACGGCTTGGTCATATAGTCATCCGCGCCAAGTCCTAAGCCTCTTATCTTGTCAATATCGTCCTTCTTGGCTGATACCATTATGATAGGTGTATTCTTCTTATTTCTGATAGCCTTGCAGATTTCAAAGCCATCAACGCCCGGAAGCATGAGGTCAAGTATATACAGGTCATACTCATTGTCAAGCGCCTCCTTAAGTCCCTTCTCACCATCATTGCAGATGGTGACTTCATAGCTGCTAATCTCAAGATAATCCCTCTCAAGCTCTGCGATACTTTCCTCGTCCTCAATAATCAATATCTTACTCATTGCTCTCTCCACTCTCCTGATTTTTATATTTTCTAAGCACAAAATGCATCACCGTGCCTGTACCCTCCTTGCTTGTTGCCCATATCTGTCCGCCATGGTCACTTATAATCTTCTTAACAATCGACAGACCTATTCCACTGCCGCCCTGCGCCGAATTTCTGGAGGAATCCGTCCTGTAAAAGCGGTCAAAAATATACTGCACATCCTTCTGCGCTATGCCCTTTCCGTTGTCCTCTATCTCAAACTGTACAAAGTCATCCGCATCGCTTATTCTTATATTGATTATGCCCTTTCTGTCCGTTGACATGTACTTGACAGAATTGCTTATGATGTTGTTTATAACTCTCTTAAGCTGCTCCGGGTCGGCAATTATTACCGCCGCCTTGTCCGCATAGTTGAAATATCCAAGCTCAATATTTCTCGACTCCAGTTCCACCTTCAGCTCACTCACGCAATCGTCAAAATACTCAGCGACATTAATCTTATTAAAATTGTACGGAATCTTGTTAGCATCTATCTTCGAATACAGGGTCAGCTCATTTATCAGCTTATCCATGTCCATAGTCTTATTATAGATGGTTCTCACATATCTGTCCATCTTCTCGGGAGTATCCGCAATTCCATCCATGATTCCTTCCACGTAACCCTTTATCGCCGTCATAGGTGTCTTTAGGTCATGTGAGATATTGCTGATAAGCTCTCTGCTCTCCTTGTCATTCTGGATTTTCTCCTCGGCAGACTCCTTAAGCTTCCTTCTCATGACCTCGAAATCATCTATGAGTTCACCTATCTCATCATGTCTGTTGCTCTTGAGGTTAAAATCAAGATTGCCCTCCGCGATGTTATGTGTTGCATCCTGCAGCTTTTTAATAGGAGCGACAAGTCCCCTGTATACCCACACGCTTATGCATCCGCTCGCTGCGACAAGTATGGCTGCAAGGCTCACGAAAAAGATGATGAGCATGCTCTTGACCTGCGGAACAATATGCTCTATGTGTGTGACAATATAGAGTCTGCCCTCTTTTCCGTCCCGGCAGTCAAATATAACCCTGTTTACAAGCATCTGCAGCTCTCCGCCAAGATACATTCCGCCGTGAAGCCCGTCAAGCTTGCCCAGTGTCTCCATCTTGGTCAGCTCGGCATATAATTCATCATCAAAATTATCGTCATAGCTCGAATAGACATACTCACCGTCCATATTTACTATAATGTCCGTTGCATCATTTGTAAGTCCGTTGCAATATTCGTCAAGATAATCCTTATCACACAATAAATCCGGATTCGCATCCCTTACTGTCTCAAGCTCTGCCTGTATGCTGGAATTGACCGCATTGAATGCCAGCATAGGATTGAGCATGACCGTATATGTATTCAAATCTATCTTGTACGTGTGGTAAATCGTCTTTAATTTGTATGTTCCGACGCTGAGCACCGCCAGCACAAGTATTAACGGAACTATACACAGAACGCAGAACGCCATCTGGATTTTTGTTTTAAGCTTCATGTCAACACCTCTCTGTCGCACAGCTTATATCATCCCCTACATAATTTACATTCCTTAATGTAAGAAGGACGCATAAGCCATGCCTATGCGTCCATTGTAGCACATTATTGTGTCGGAATTTATAAATTAAATATAAACAATTACAAATATTTCTTTAAATCGCAAACCTTATCAAGCTTCTCCCAAGGAACATCTATATCATTGCGTCCGAAATGTCCGTAAGCTGCTGTCTGCTTGTAAATCGGTCTTCTAAGATCAAGCATCTTGATGATTCCGGCTGGTCTTAAATCGAAGTTCTCTGCAACTATCTCAGAGAGCTTGTCATCCGTTACTTTGCCTGTTCCGAATGTGTCTATATTGATTGATGTAGGCTGTGCAACACCAATAGCGTATGAGAGCTGAATCTCACAGCGCTCTGCAAGTCCTGCCGCAACAATATTCTTAGCTACATAACGTGCTGCGTAAGCTGCTGAACGGTCAACCTTAGTGCAGTCCTTACCTGAGAAAGCTCCGCCGCCGTGACGTGCAAAGCCACCGTAGGTATCAACGATAATCTTACGCCCTGTAAGACCGCTGTCTCCGTTAGGTCCGCCGATTACGAAACGTCCCGTAGGGTTAATATACATCTTAGTTCTCTCGTCAACAAGCTCCTTAGGAAGAATCTCGTCAAAGACATACTTCCTGATGTCCTCGTGAATCTGCTCCTGTGTAACATCCGGGTCATGCTGTGTTGAAAGGACAACGGCATTTAGGTGTACAGGCTTGTGGTTGTCATCGTACTCAACCGTAACCTGTGTCTTGCCGTCCGGACGAAGATACTTAAGTGTTCCGTCCTTTCTTACCTTGGTAAGCTGTCTTGCAAGTCTGTGTGCAAGTGCTATAGGATATGGCATGTACTCCTCTGTCTCATTTGTAGCATAACCGAACATCATACCCTGATCTCCGGCACCGATTGCATCAATCTCCTCGTCAGTCATCTGGTTTTCCTTAGCCTCAAGAGCCTTGTCAACTCCCATGGCAATATCAGGTGACTGCTTGTCAAGTGAAACCATGACTGCACATGTGTTTCCATCGAAGCCATACTCAGATGTATTGTAACCGATATCTGTAACAGTCTTTCTTACTATTGCAGGTATATCAACATTAGCCTTGGTTGTAATCTCACCCATTACCATAACAAATCCTGTGTTGGTAAGTGTCTCGCAGGCAACACGGCTCATCGGGTCCTGCTCAAGCATGGCATCAAGTATTGCGTCAGAAACCTGATCGCAGATTTTGTCAGGATGTCCTTCAGTCACTGACTCTGATGTAAATAAATAACTCATTCTGAATCTCCTTTCGCTATTACAGCGCATACGTGAAAATTAACGGTATCATACCTTTTCATAGCCTCAGAAAAGGTTTAAAAAAAGCCCACATAAGTGGACTTGAATTAGGGCAAATCAAATCCTCTTATTGTTCGAACCGCAGATTGTGCGGTATATCTCGCTCAGGCTGGCACCTTCCGTTAAGGGGTTGCCGTGACTTCACCGATCCTATGTATCTCCATCACTCTGAATAAGGGATAAACCTCTATGAACTTTTTTTGCATATACACTATAATATACAAACATCCATTAGTCAATAGTGCATTTTGTGGAAAATATATATCGACAAAAATAATATTATTTGTGTTTTTATATAGCTTTTTATTGCGAGTCATGTCAAAAAATGGTATAATATTACTAAATTTGTGACTCGTGCACTTCATTTGAGGACCAAAAAAATACACCGAGACGCATGACGCCTCAGAATGGAGAGAAGCTATGAACAAAAGCAAAGAAAACGATATTCACTCGAAGTTTCTTAACCGCAAGCTGTATTACAAGATTTCGACTGCCACAGGAGTAATGCTGGCAATATTTCTTGTTCTGCTTGTCATCATCAGTTCCACCCTTTCCGCAACCTTCCTAAGCAGGAGCATCAAGGGAGAATTCGAAGGTATAGCTGCCCAGAACGGGGTTATTATGCAGAATGTACTCACCACCGCAACCAACTGTGCCGATATTCTTCAGAGCTACATTGTCGATAAATATGCCGAATTCGAAAAATCCGGCTATAACGGCCGCACACAGAAAAGCTCCATATATGATGTCCAGCTTCAGGAGATGAATAAGCAGATTGAAGAGTTTCTTATCAGCGTAGCCCGCACCACAGCGACCTCCAACGATAAGATTGCCGGAGTCGGAGTATTCTTTGAACCGGACGCATTTGACCCATCTATCAAGGATTACACTATCTATGTAAGTGAGAAGAATCCTGATGTTGTACAGAGCTATGGTGCTTATTCCACATACGGTTCACAGGACTATTACAAGCAGGCTGCAACCAGCAAGATGAATTCCTTCACTGACCCTTATTACGATCAAGGTGTCAACATGATCAGTGCTTCCTTCCCTATTGTTTATAAGAATGTTACATACGGTGTTATCCTTGTCGACATCAATATAGATGCCTTTGATGACCTCAATTCCAGCAATCCAAGCTACCCAAGCATGTATGTTGACGTGCTCTCATCAGACAGCACAATGGTATACGACAGTGAGTCAACAGAGTACATAGGTCAGCGTTTATCCGATCTGATTTCTGCCAAGGAATATGCCAAAATCCAGAAGGGCATTGATACAGGAAAGAGCTTTTCAGTCAGCACTAAGAAGAATGACGGAACAAATCTGGTTCGCTTTTACTCTCCAATCAACGCCTGCGGACAGACCTGGTGGGCTGCCAGTGCTCTTTCAAAAGCCGATTTATCACGCAACACAGTTATCCTTGTTCTGCTGATGGTTGCCATATCGCTTGTTACTCTTGCATGCATAGTAATTATCAGCCGCAGACTTACAATAAAGTACTTAAAGCCTATGGGCGGTGTTGTAGATGTTGCCAATGAGCTTGCTGAGGGTAATTTTTCAGTCAATACTGATGTTGTATATAATGATGAAATCGGTGAACTTACCCAGACATTCTCCAACATGTCATCACGACTCAGGGAAATTATCGCAGACATCACACATGGTCTCAACGAGATGGCTTCCGGCAACTTTAACCTTCAGCCTCAGGTAGAGCACATCGGTGATTTCAAGGCAATTGAGGACGCACTTGTCACAGTTGTGACCGATTTGTCCAACACGCTCGCTGAAATAAACGAGGTTGCCGACATGGTATCAGACAATGCAAGCCAGCTCTCAGACGGTGCCCAGTCCATAACAGAGGGTGCAACCGATCAGGCAAGCTCTGTCGAAGAGCTTCAGAGCACTATCGAGACTGTCACCGAGCAGGTCAACAAGAATGCCGAGAGTGCCAACAATGCGAATGACATGGCGAAGGTTGTCGGAACAGACATCATGGCAAGCAACGAGGACATGCAGCAGGTTGTACAGGCTATGGATACAATCAGCGAAGCAGCCAAGCAGATAAGCGGTATCATAAATACAATCAACGACATAGCATCACAGACCAACCTTCTTGCACTTAACGCTTCTATCGAAGCTGCAAGAGCAGGTGATGAAGGAAGAGGCTTCGCTGTAGTTGCCACGCAGGTAGGCAATCTCGCCAACCAGAGTGCAGCCGCAGCCAAGAGCTCCAATGACCTTATCGTCCAGGCACTCAACGCTGTCGAGGCAGGCAAGCGTATGGTCGATGATACCGCCGCAAAGCTCGTTAAATCCGTTGACAAGACCAATGTACTTGTGGATAATATCGCAGCTATCTCCAAGGCATCAGCCGAGCAGGCAGATGCACTCAACCAGATTGCACAGGCTGCCAACCAGATTGCCGCAGTTGTTCAGGAAAATACCGCCATGGCGGAAGAGAGCTCTGCAAGCAGTGAGGAGCTTGCCGCACAGGCAGAGAAGCTCAAAAATCTTGTCAGTGCGTTTAAATTGTTAGAAAAATAGTTGAACAGCAACACTAATGACATCATGAATTATAACTGATAAAAGGAGTAACGTATGGCAAAAAAAGTATTATTTTCATTTGAAGTTAAACCAGGCATGGTTATTGCCGAAGACCTATATAATCCGGCAGGACAGCTCGTCCTGCCGGCCGGATTTGTTCTTGATGAAGCTACAATATCCAAGCTGGAATACTATACCATTCTTGAGGTTCCTGTCGATGACAGCCCTGCATCAATTCCTATGGCTAAGCCTGTGGAAACAGCCCATTTAGACAATGAGAATTATTCAGACAGATTAAAAAACAGTGTTGAATTCAAGCAGTTCAGAGCTGATTATGAAGTCTCAATAAGTCATCTTGCCAATATTCTCAATGAAGCCTCAACTACCGGTAAGCCTATAGATACGGAAGCCATATACAAGGATGCCGAACACCTTATCAACTCAAGTAAAAACACTATTCATATATTCGACTTCATACATAACCTGCGCAACTATGATGATATTATAGCCACACACTGCCAGAACGTCGCTCTTATATCGAATATTCTTGGTCAATGGCTTGGTGTAACCGGCGACGATCTGAAGGTACTCACTACCGCCGGGCTGCTCCATGACATAGGCAAGCTCACAATTCCTCAGCAGATACTCAACAAGCCGGGGCGCCTTTCCGATGAAGAATACGCACTTATGAGGGATCATGTCAAGCGCGGCTACCAGCTACTCAAGGAGCAGCCGATAGATATACGAATCAAGGAGGTATGTCTCCTTCACCATGAACGCTGTGACGGCTCCGGTTATCCTTTCCATGCAGAGGCCTCACGTATAACACCTTTTGCCAAGATTGTTGCGATTGCCGATGTGTATGATGCCATGACAGCACGCAGAAGCTACCGCGGAGCGCTCTGTCCTTTCGATGTTATTCAGATGTTCGATGAGGAAGGTCTCAACAAATATGACCCACATTATATCATGACCTTCTTAAACCGCATTACGTCCTCCTATCTTCATAACAATGTCCGTCTCAATGACGGACGTGAAGGTGAGATAGTTATGATTAACCCTATGTGCCTGTACCGCCCTATGATCCGGGTCGGAAGTGAATTTATCGACCTTTTAAAATATCCTAATCTTAAAATTGAAGCTATCTTATAGCCTGCATACGCGTTTATGGCAGCAAAAACATCCTTCAAAACATCCTTTGTTTTCGGAGGATGTTTTTTACTTATATTTTGCCACAATTTTGTCACAATTTCACCGCAAATGGATAACGTTATGATTGACAATGAAACATAAGTACTATATATTTAATTACAAAGCAACAATATGGGCATATTTTACCATCGCTATATGCGTTAGATAACCCTGTACCCACAAACAAATAACTAAGGAGATTATATTATGGACGAAAAACTGAAACACCTAAGTATAGCCAAAAAGCTCAGATACAGCTTTGGCTGCGTACTGCTCGCAACCTCGGTTATATTCGTTGCAGCAATCATTTCACTCGGTACCGTTCTTGTACAGTTCAGAAGCTTCTACGCCACGGCATATCGCAATGATACTCTTCAGATGGAAATACGAAAGGACATTCAGGTTATAGGTAAGATGGTTCTGTGGTCACTCACCACCGATGACAATGCAGTTACCACAGAGAAGCTTGATTTAGCAGAACAGTATTCCCAGAACGTGGCTTCCAATATCGAAGCATTAGAGGCAAGTTACCATAACAAAGCCATCATAAGTGAACTTAATTCCGCAGTTTCCGAATTAAAGTCGACCCGTCTTGAACTCATTAATCTTGCAAGAGCAAATAAGAATGACGAAGCGCTCGAATTTTTTAACGGAGCTTACAATGATATAACCGAAAAGGTTCAGGATATTCTCATCGAGATAGGTGATGCCTCCTCAAGTGCCGCTGACAGCGAATACACCATCGCTTTCACCATCGGTATTATCGCCTCCCTTATTACAGCTATAATATTTGCTGTATCAATAGCTATATCCTCCAGAATCCGCAAGACATTAGTTCAGATTATTATGGAGCCTATGAGCCAGATTGAAGCTGCAGCCGAGAAGCTCAGAAGCGGTGAGCTTGATGTAGATATCACATATGACTCAAAGGATGAATTTGGAAAGCTTGCCAACAACTTAAAGGAGAGCTGCCATTCACTTCACGAAATTGTCACTGATGCCGGCAGGCTTCTCACAGAAATTGCAAACGGCAATTTCAATGTAAACACAGATATTGAGGAGCAGTATACAGGTGAGTTCGTGTCACTCATTCAGGCAATGAGAAATATGAACCGCAAGCTCAATGAGACTCTTCACAATATCAATATATCATCCGATCAGGTAGCCATCGGTTCATCACAGCTTGCTGAAAGCGCCCAGACACTTGCAGAAGGTGCTACAGAGCAGGCAGGTGCCATTGAAGAGCTCACAGCTACCATAGAGAACATCAACGAGTCCGCCGCTGCCACTGCAAAGGAAGCAAAGGAAGCTTCAGAAAAGGCTAAGCAGGCAGAGCTTGACGCTGAGAAGAGCCAGTCAGACCTCATTGAACTCACAAATGCAATGCAGCGAATAAATGATACCTCAAGAATGATACAGAATATTATCGGTGAGATAGAAGATATCGCTTCACAGACCAATCTTCTCTCGCTTAACGCTTCAATAGAAGCAGCAAGAGCCGGTGATGCCGGCAGGGGCTTTGGCGTAGTCGCAGACCAGATTGGAAAGCTTGCCGATGACAGTGCCAAGTCCGCAGTCAATACAAGGGAGCTTATTGAAAGATCACTTGTTGAGATTGAGAACGGTAATGAGATTACCAAAAAGACAGTTGCAATACTCAACAATATTCTCAACTCCATGAAATCATTTGCAGACATTGCCTCAAAGTCAAGTGAGACAGCCATAAGCCAGTCAGATATGCTTGCGCAGGTAGAAAAAGCTATTGAGCAGATTTCAGAAGTTGTCCAGAGCAACTCTGCTTCTGCTGAAGAGACATCCGCTACAAGCGAAGAGCTCTCTGCACAGGCTGAGACACTCAAGAACCTTATAAGTCAGTTTCAGTTCCGTTAACATCAGATAGAGCTAAAAAGTCGTTGACTTTTCAGCTCTATCTTTTAGAAAAAGCCTGACGGCTTTTTCGCTCCTTTCCTTTAGAAAAGGCTGTCATTTTCTTCTGCTCTTACTTTTTAGAAAAAGCAGGTTGGATATCCGTTTGAACATCCAACCTGCTTTTTTTAATGCTTATATTCTCCTGCTTTAATTATCCTTCTGTCAACGCCTGACAACAGCAGCTGAGCAGCTTGCAATACCCTGTTATGATATCTTGAGCACGAACTTGCGAAGCTCCTTCTCACTCTGCACATACTCTATCTTCGCTCCAAGCTCCCTGAGCTTAATATCGAAATCCTCATAGCCTCTCAATATATACTTGATATCATCAACCACTGTTATGCCGTCTGCGGCAAGTCCGGCAAGCACAAGCGCAGCCCCTGCGCGCAGATCAGGTGCGGTTACCTCGGCTCCTGTATAGCGCTCAACACCCTTTACAATAGCTGTATTTCCTTCGACCGTTATATCAGCCCCCATCTTGGCAAGCTCATCGACATACTTAAACCTGTTCTCGAATATCCCCTCTGTCACGATACTGGTTCCCTTTGCAAGCGCCAGCACAACTGTAATCTGCGGCTGTACATCGGTAGGGAAGCCCGGATACGGAAGTGTCTTGACATTGGTATATTTCATATTACGGTATCCGACAACCCTCACGGCATCATCGAATTCTGCGACCTCACAGCCAATCTGTGTAAGCTTCGCGGTGATAGCCTCAAGGTGCTTAGGAATAACATTCTTGATCAGAACGTCTCCACCTGTTACGGCTGCAGCACACATAAATGTAGCTGCCTCAATCTGATCCGGAATAATTGAATACGAAGCGCCATGAAGCTTAGCCACTCCCTTAACCCTTATAACATCGGTTCCTGCACCCTTTATATTCGCTCCCATGCAGTTGAGAAGATTGGCTACATCAACCACATGTGGTTCCTTCGCTGCATTCTCAATAATCGTGTTCCCCTCAGCAAGCGCTGCGGCAAGCATGATATTGATGGTAGCTCCAACAGATTCCATATCAAGGTAAATATGTCCGCCCACAAGCCTGTCTGCCTTAGCAGTAATCATTCCATAGGCTGTATCAACCTCAGCTCCCATAGCCTTAAAGCCATTTATATGCTGGTCAATAGGCCTTGTACCTATGTTACAGCCACCCGGAAATGCTACATGGGCTTCCCTGTATTTTCCAAGCAATGCTCCCAAAAGATAGTAGGAGCCCCTTATCTTCTTCGCCTTCTCATAATCAACAATCGTGGTATTTATAAGTCCACCATTAATCTTGTATGTGTGTCTGTCAATCTCCTCAACCACTGCCCCAATACTCGCAATAGCTCCTAAAAGAACTCTTATATCACTCACATCCGGTACATTATCTATTGTCACTGTCTCATCAGCCATAATAGCAGCCGCGATAATAGCCAGCGCCGCATTCTTGGCTCCAATAATATTCACTTCACCGCTTAAAGGATTTCCACCCTTAATAACATACTGTTCCATTACATACCTCAATATTACATGTAATTGTCATAATCATTTTAATACATACAGCCGAGCCTATTACAGGGTACCTTTCATTATAAGCTATATGCTCCTAAATATCTATCCTATTATAGCATAAAAGTACTTTTTGTAAAGAAAATTAATAAAGCAGAGGGAAAACCTTCTCCCCTCTGCCTTATATTGTGTGCATTATTTGTTCAAATAATCGTATGGATTCTTGCAATTTCCCCAAAGTAAAACTTCAAAATGAAGATGTGGTCCCGTTACATTTCCACTGGCTCCAGACAATGCAATTCTCTGTCCCTGTGATACAGTCTGTCCAACAGCCACTTCTATTGAGCTTAAATGGCCATATCTTGTAGTCAATCCGTTTCCGTGGCTGATATCTACGCACCAACCATATCCACCGTTCCAGCCTGCAAGTGTTACCGTACCACCACATGACGCTCTTACAACGCTTCCCGATGGAACATACAGGTCAATACCTGTGTGGAAGCTGCTCGGCTGTCCTGATACAGGATGTATACGATATCCAAATCCTGATGTCAGAGTCATGGTGCTTAGCGGGTTAATGAATGTCGGAGGAATAAGTGTTCCTCTCTCAATCACTGTCGCTGTCGCCTCTGTGATAATTCTCTGGCTGATTATCTCTCTGTCATACTCCTTGTTGTTAGCATAGCTTACAACTGCGATAACCTCTCTGTAACCCGGTGTTCCGGTTGAAATTATATTCTGCTGCCCCTGATACATGCTGTTATTGTCAACATATACCACATCTGCCTCATACTCTTCATCGTATGTGACTTCTTCCTTGACAACTACTGAAAGCTCTGGTGTAGGAACCGTTATTGTTATGATGTCATCCGGCATGATTACACTGTTCTCGTTAAGTCCCTCATTAAGCTCGTACAGCTCATCAAGACTAATGCCTGTCTTGTCCGCTATAGACGAGAGACAGTCACCCGACTGAACAACGTATGTTCCCTTCGCAGCCTTCTCCTTGGTGATATCTTCTAATGCGTCCTGTACCGACATCACTGTGTTGGCATTGCCTCTTGTCTCTATAACCTCGATATTCTCCTTGAAGCCTACATAGAGAACTCCGTCCTCAAATACTGTATCCTCTGTGACCTGGACCGTATCCGTGCCGTCTATTGTGGCAAGTACCTTGGCTGCCTCATTCATTGTGATATCCGCTGTAGCAACATTGACTGTCTTATGTGAAAGACCATTATCCGTGCTGTCGACAAGCTCCACCTGAAATGCTCCGGCATTCTCACCTGCTATTCTGTTCTTGGCAGCCTCTAAGAGTTCAACAACCTCTGCTTCACTGCCGACCGTAACCATATAATCATCTATACGAACCGTATACGCTAAATTCTCCGGAACATGAGCAACCGCGTTAACCGCACTGTACATAGCCTGCTCAAGCTCGTTCTCATCAAGAAGCCTGCCCCTTATGTTATCGTCTGCGAAAATCTCAAGCTCCGTATCCGCATACACTGTCGTTCCATATTCTTCATTAAGTTGTCCTCTTACATTCTGAAGCGCGGTTCTCGCCGTCTCTTCATCCTGTGTACACCCTATCGGTGTTCCGTTGAGTACAACTGTATATCCTGCTGTTCCATTCACCGCTCTGCTGTCGGCTTCAACTGTCTGCGGCGTTGTAAAACGTGTCGCAAACGGTATAACAAATATAATAAACAAGCAGGCAGCTACTGCAACCTTCAGATAAATATTTTTAAGTTTTCTGTACTGCCTGGTCAGCTTCATGATATCCTCCCAAAAATGTAAGAACTTACTTAACAATTTTGTAACAAACACATACTACCAAGAAATACCCGATTTGTAAAGTTTTTTTTGTTAAAAACCGAATGTTTTTTTACGAATTTGTTACAAAATGTTACAAAGGACTAAATTTTTTTGTTAATATTTACATTATTTGGAAATTATCGAACTATATAGTTCATCTCATATCAATGCCGGCACCGCTATCTCACTGCAATTTCTACAGCCTTAGCCGTATCTGCAAGGCTTCTTCCATGCTCGTCTATGACTACGTCCGCATATTTTTCATAGAGCACGCAGCGCTCATCGTAGAGAGCCTTAAGTGTCTGTCCATCTTTGAGCACAACACCCCTGCCCTCGAGATTTGATAATCTCTCGTTTATCATCTCATACGATGCCTTTAAATATACCACGGTGCCTATCTCCTTGAAATGTCTCATGGCGTTCTCTCCGTATACAACACTTCCTCCGGGAGCTATTACACAGTGCTCTGCCTCAAGCTCAGCGTTAACCTTCTCCTCAATCTTTAAAAAGCCCGCGTTTCCCTCATCAGCGATAATTTCCTTTAACAGTCTGCCCTCCTTCTCCTGGATGACTAAATCCGTGTCTATGAAATGATATCCAAGGAGCTTAGCAAGAACAACTCCGACCGTACTCTTTCCCACTCCCGGCATTCCTATCAGAATAACATTACTTTTTTTCATTGAAGCGTCCCTTTTCCCTTCTGTCCTTTAATGTATTGGCGTTCCTCGATGCATTTGCTTTCTTTGACGCAATTGCACTCTTTGATGCGTTTGCATGCTTTACCTTATCTGCGTTCTTTGATGTGTTTGCGCTCTTTGATGCGTTTGCGCTCTTTGATGCGTTTGCGCTCTTTGACGCATCTGTACTCTTTGACGTGTCTGCGCTCCTTGTCTTTTCATGCGGCTTTGCATCTTTATTCACAGAATATCCGAATCTTCCAAGCTTTTTCCCCAATTCGAAGTATTCGCCATGTGAATAAGTGGTTAAACCTGATGAATTGAGTTCAAACCTGCCGTTCTCATCCATATAACGGTCATCGACATTGACGTTCACAACCTCCGCAAGAAACAGTGTATGGCTTCCCAATGGCTGCTCACTCACCACGCGGCACTCAATATTCACCGGGCTTTCCCAGATTCCGGGTGCCCCTACCACCTTAGATGGAGCTTCATGGAGCTTCATCTGCGCGAACTTATCAACATCCCTTCCCGAACGCACTCCGCAGAAATCAGTGGCATACACCAGCTCCTTTGTCACAAGGTTGATGACAAATTCCTTTGTCTCCTTTATTATCTCATAGGAATATCTCTCCGGTCTGACCGATATGGATACCATAGGCGGATTGGTATTCACCGTCCCCGCCCATGCAACTGTTATAATGTTAGGCTTTTCGCCCTCCCTTTTACAGCTCACCATAACCGCCGGAACCGGATAGAGCATGTTCCCCGGCTTCCAACTCAGCTTTGCCATACATGGCTCCTTTCTGCATTATAATTCATTATGCACTCTCTCACTCCTGCGACAGTACCGTCAATATCTCCGGAATAAGCTGCTTCTTACGCGACACAACTCCCTCAAGCCTGTACACGTTCTCCTCAAGCTTCGGCGCGTCGAAGCCGTTCTCAATGACATCCCCAGCTCCATTTCCAAGTGCAATGAGCAGAGTCTCCGTAGCTATCATGTTGGTGAGCATGAAAAATATCATGTTGATTCCCTGACTTGCAAGCTGCTCCTCCATGTAGGGCATAATCTTATCCTTTATGTCCATAAGCTCTTCCTCATCCATCGATGATATCTGACCCACACCGAAATTTATATCGTTTACCGAAAACCTCTTGTAGTCCTGCGAAAAAATCTCCTGAGGTGTCTTGTCCTTCAGGTTGCTTCCGGCGCGGAACATCTTTACCGCATACTCCTCTATATCTATTCCTGCAAGCTCTGCAAGCGCCCTTGCGGCTTTCACATCCGCCGGTGTACATGTAGGAGAGCGGAACATAAGCGTGTCCGAAAGAATTGCCGAGCACATAAGTCCGGCTGTCTTTTTATTGATTTTAATATGATTTTCCCCATACATCTGATAGATAATCGTTGCGGTACATCCGAGCGGCTGGTTTCTGAAAAATACAGGGTTCATCGTCTCCACCGCACCGAGCTTGTGGTGGTCTATTATCTCAAGAATCTCCGCCTGGTCAATCCCGTCAACCGCCTGCTTCGCTTCATTGTGGTCGACCATGATAATCTGCTTCTTACCCATACCGAGGAGATTTCTTCTGGAAATCATCCCTATATAATTGCCCTGCTCATCATGTATAGGGAAATCACGGTGTCTCTTTTTCGCCATTACCTGACGCACCTCATCCGTGTACGCCTCTGTGCTGAAGGTTATGAGCCCCTCCGTTCTCATAAAAAAGCTTATCGGAACAGACTGATTTATAAGCCTTGACGCAGTAAATGTATCATGCGGTGTGCTGATTATCGTACAGTGATTTTCAACAGCAAGCTTCTTAATCGTCATGGATACAGGTGCGCCCTCACACACAACAATACATCCTGCCTGCATCTCTATGGCGCATAGCTGCGATTCATATCTGTTTCCCAGAATGACGATATCGCCCATCCTGATGTAGCTCTCCATGAGGTCGGGATTAGCCGCTGCCACAAGTACCTTCCCCCTGTCAAACACATGCTCCTCATCCCCGATGATAAGCGCGCCGTCAAGTGTCTCGACAATGTTTTTGCAGACTGTACGCGCTGTTGAAAGTGTTGTGCTGTCATGGACATCCATATAGGATGTCGCAATATCAGCGATTGTGATTAAGCCCTCCAGCTTGTTATCCCTTGTTATCGGGAGCGTCACAACTCCTATGTCCCTCATAAGCTTCCATGCCGCCTTGATTGAGATATTCCTGTCAACGCCGTCAACCTTGCGAATCTCTATATCCTTCACCTGACTCTTGACATCCATAACATACTGAGGTGCATTTACCCCGAACTGCTTTAACACATACTGTGTCTCCTCATTTGTCTGGCCTGCGCGTAGAGGGATGTACTCATTCTCCGTGTCTATCTCATTTTTCAGCTGTGCATAAGCTATCGCCGAACAGACGGAATCCGTATCAGGATTCTTATGCCCGATTACAAATATCTTTCTTTTTTCCATACTGACCTCCGTTCCTTGAACACATCCGGGCAATTGCAAAACGAAAATCTGACAATACATATTTTCGCAATTGCCTGACTATTTTCTAATGTATATGTTCGCTCACATAATCATATCCATTCAGTATAATCGCTGCGTGGTCTGCTGCAATCAGCTGGCTGCTCACTATCTTATAGTCCTTCTTCTCAAGGATTCCCGTCCTGTCTGTGATGACCAGAACCCTTGCAGCCGGTCTGATATCCCCACATTCAAATTCAATATCATAAAATTCTTTCTCTATCTGCTGTGTGCTGTCGGCAGCCTCACCCGCCCTGTGCACCTTCATGGAAAACCATCCTGCAGCCGCAGCATCATCGCCGGCTGTTGCCGTAAGCTTTCCTTCCTCCTCAACAAAAACATAAGCTGTGGTAATTATTCTTGTCCTTGGGTCCCTGTCATAATCACCATAGCTGCCAAGCTGGACGCCCTTGACTCCCTTAAGTCCTGTCTCCTCCTCAAGCTCTCTTGCCGCGGCAATATCAAGGTTCTCGCGAAAATCCACGAATCCTCCCGGAAGGGCCCACCAGCCGATAGATGGATGATTTCCTCTTTTTATAAGAAGGATTTTTCCTATTCTCTTTTTTCCATTTTCCTCAACGTAGGTAAAGATAAGATTGTCAACTGTATTAGCCGGAGTGTCATACAGCTTAGGATTATACTCCTCAAGAAATGTCTTAAGGTCAAGTCCCGCTGCATTTCTCTCACCGGTTCCAAGGTACTGCTCATACTTTTCCAGATACATAGTCTGCCTCCATTGTGCCATTTTGTGGCAAGATAGTAATAATGTAAAAGGCTCTCCGTCCACAGCGATTATGCGCATGACGAAGAGCCTTATGGACTCCATATATTATATTAGAAAATTGCTCTTGTTACAAGCCAATTTACAAAGTAAAGACCTGCACAGATAATCGCTATCGAATATATGAACTTCTTTGAAAGCGGAAGCACCTTCACAATACCGATACCTGTAAGATAGAACATAATACCTGTGACAGCCGCATGTATAACACCAAAAATAACACTAAAGAATGAATGTGTGAGCACAAGCTCTAATAAATTTATAAGTGTAAATACAAGCATTGGAAGTGCCGGAATAGCAAATACGCTGAGCGCCTTCTTGAAGCTTACATTAGTACCTTCAACATACTTTGCACATACCCAGATAAGTCCTGCAAATGCTGCCGGAATTGCAACCCACCATAAAACAGGTCTTACTATTGCCATAACCCAGTCTGCTATATCATAATGCCAGCCCTTTGCGGTATGTACGATTATGCTTATAAGGCTATATATAAGCTGAAGTGCTGCATTGACAACAACAAGTCCCGCAACTGTTGTAATGGAATGCTCCCCTACAACTGCCTCACTCGCCTCAACAGGATTCTTAACGAACTCCTTAGCGTATGCTAACATACCCTTGGAAATCTCTGTTGCCTGCTCCTTGGTGATAATAGGCTTGGCTGCCTGTGGCTGCGCTGTCTGCTGTGCTGCTCCGGCTGTTGCCTGGGCTGCAGCCTGAGCCTGGGCTGCCTGCTCCTGTGCTGCCTGAGCAGTCTGCTCTGTGGTGTTCTGTGTCTGGCAGCTGCATACTTCGCCATCTTCAAGCGGCTTACCGCACTTTGTACAATACTTCATGTTAAATCTCCTCCTACCCATATATTAAAAAACCTAATATAATCAGAATACACCTTTAACACGTTAACTGTCAACAGTACTTATAGCACATATTATACTATATTCTTGAACTGGGCTGCATAGAGCTTGTAATATGCTCCCTTGGCGGCAAGAAGCTCATCATGGCTTCCGGACTCCTTAATCTGTCCGTCATCAATGACAAATATTCTGTCCGCATTCTTGATGGTGGAGAGTCTGTGTGCGATGACAAACGAAGTTCTGCCCGCAAGCATTGCCTCTATTCCCTGCTGCACAAGCGCCTCCGTGTGGGTGTCAATGCTCGAGGTTGCCTCGTCAAGTATGAGTATCTGAGGCTTGCTTATCATCGTTCTCGCAAAGGCGATGAGCTGTCTCTGACCGTTAGAAAGCCTTGTTCCACGCTCATTGATTTCAGTATCATAGCCCTTCTCAAGCTTCGATATGAAGTCATGCGCATGAACGGACCTGGCAGCCTCAATAATCTCCTCGTCCGTGGCATCAAGCTTGCCGTAACGGATATTGTCCTTGATTGTTCCCGAAAACAGGAAATTGTCCTGCGTCATTATACCCATCTGCTCTCTGAGGCTCTTAAGCGTCACTGACTTTACATCGGTGTCATCGACAAGCACCCTGCCCCTGGTAGCATTGTAAAAACGGCTTATAAGGTTGATTACGGTTGATTTTCCCGCTCCGGTAGGTCCTACAAGTGCTATAGTCTCGCCCTGCTTAACCTTGAAGCTTACATCCTTAAGCACCATCACATCAGGCTCATCCGAGTAGGCAAAGGACACATGGTCGAACTCAACTCTTCCCTCAATCTTAGGGAGCTGTGCCGCTCCCTCCTCATCGCGGATATCCGGCTCCGTGTCAAGGATATCGAACACTCTCTCGGCAGCCGATATATTGGTGACTATCTTATTATAGAAGTTAGCCAGATTTCTGATAGGACTCCAGAACATTGACAGGTACGATGTGAATGCCATGAATGTACCTACGCCCACGGCACCTACACCAAGAACTCTTATACCTATAAAATAGAGCAGAAATCCTCCAACACCCCAGCTTATCTCTATGGTCGGACTGAACATATCGGATACTCTTACCGCACCCACAAATGCCTTCTTCTGCTCATCCACAAGATCTGTGAAGCTCTCAAGGGATTCCGTCTCCGCAGCGAAGCTCTGCACAACCCTTATTCCCGAAAGGTTTTCATGAAGGTAGGCATTCATGTTGGAGGTCTTTTTTCTGTAGGACTGCCATCTCTTGTGGCCAAGCTTCTCTATTATGGACATTGCCACTATAAGGAACGGCACTGTCACGAAGGAGGCAATGGCAAGCTTAGGATTCTTGATTATCATTATCACCGCAACCGCCACAAGTGTTATGAAATCCGGAATAAGTGTCGTGACACTGTCCGAAAGTATATTTTTTAATGCATTTACATCTCCGATTACCCTTGCAAGAATCTTTCCTGTAGGTCTTGTATCGAAGAAATGGAAGCTGAGCTTCTGAATATGCTCATACACAGCTTCCCTGATATCAAGAAGCACCTGATTGGAAATCCTGGCAAGCATATACATACGAAGCTTGATTCCTGCCACATTTACCACATTCAGTCCCACACCGAACAGGCACAAGAGCATAAGTCCCTTCATGTCCCTGTTGGCAATGTGGACATTTACCGCACGCTCTATGATGAGCGGGTTTACAAGATTGATTGCTATTGTTATGCACATGATGAACAGAACAAGCAATATTTTTTTTCCATATCTGAACAGATAACGATAGAGACGAAGGAGGGTATCAAGCTTCAATACCTCCTTCTGCTCCTCGTCCTCTCTGAAGGAATTAACCGACATCTGCTGCCACCTCCTCTAAAAAGTTGGATGCGGAATACTGCGCGTTGTAGGTATCATAGTAGATTCCCTGCCTTGCCATGAGCTCGTCATGTGTACCCCTCTCGGCAATGCTTCCGCCTTCAAGTACTATTATCTCATCAGCCTGCTTAACAGCGGAGATTCGATGTGCAATGATAATCTTGGTGGTACCCTTCATCGCCTCAAGCTCCTTCTGAATCTCATACTCCGTCTCCATATCAAGAGCCGATGTCGAATCATCAAGTATAAGCACCGGAGCCTGCTTGGCTATGGCTCTGGCTATGCTGATACGCTGCTTCTGCCCTCCCGACAGACCGACACCGCGCTCGCCTACTACTGTCTCATATTTGTCAGTGAGCTTACCTATAAAGCCGGCCGCCCTCGCAGACTGTGCCGAGGACTCGATAAGCTCATCCGTTATACTGTCTTTTCTTCCTATACTTATATTTTCCTTTATGGAGTCTGAGAAGAGGAAAACATCCTGCATTACAACCGAAAGATTGCGTCTGAGGCTCTCCGTTGTAATGTCCTTCACATCGTTTCCGTCAAGCATCACCTTTCCCTCCGTTGCGTCGTAGAAGCGCTCCATAAGGTTGATAATCGAGGTCTTTCCCGAACCGGTCACACCCATTATTCCGAGGGTCTTTCCGGCAGGCACCGTAAATGATACATTATTTAAAACCTGTGTATCATTTATGTTAAATGACACATTATCGAATGTAACCTCTCCCCTGGCTCTTCCAATATCCTTTGCTCCGTCCTTGTCTGCAATCTCCGGCTCCTCAGCCCATATCTTCTTTATCTTCTTTGCAGAGGCAAGACCGCTCGCCAAATCGGCACTCAGCCAGCCTATCATCTCCATAGGCCATATAATATTGTTCGCATACTCTGTAAATGCGCCAAGGTCGCCAAGGCTTATCTTATCCATTATTACAAAACCGCCGCCCACAAGCACTACTAACAGAAGCAGAAGTCTTGTGAGAAATGATATATTAGGATTGTACTTGAGGGATATCTTGGACTGCTTCATGCTCAGGTCATAATAGTTCTTATTATGCTTTCTGAACTTTTCTATCTCATAATCCTCCCTCGCGAATGCCTTTACAACACGCACACCTGTAAGATTCTCCTGAACAACGGTTGTGAGTGCCGCATTCTCCTCCGACAGGTCGTCGTACACCTTTCCTATCTTCTTCTCAAGCACCACTGCCGTATATGCCACGATAGGCATGATTACCACCGGAATGATCGTGAGCACCGGGCTTATGCTGACCATGCACACCAGCACACTGACTGTGTGGATTACACACTCAATAGCCAGCATTCCGACATAGCCAAGCGCACCCCACACATTGTCAACATCATCCTTCACACGCGCCATCAGTTCTCCGGTGTTGTTTTTGTCAAAAAATCTTGTGGAAAGCTTCTGCACATGCTTGAAAAGTCCCACCCTGATCCTGCTTCCTATACTCATACTTGTATAATCGAAGGTGAATTCCTTGATAAACTGGAATACCGCCCTTCCACAGCCTATGGCAAGCAATCCTGACAGCAGCCTCATAAGAAGCTCCGTCTGTCCGCCCACGATGACATCATCAATAAGCGACCTTGTTATGAACGGATACGCCATATCCAGACCGATACTGCACAGCATCGCAGCAAGAGCTATCAGGTACAGATACCAGCTCCTTGCGATGTACTTACTCAATTTCATAAATAACCTCCCTCTCTGTCACACTTTGGTGACATATTATTATCGAAAACACTGCCCTATGCATGTTCCCATCCTGTCCGGCAGCCGCTTACATATCCAAGCTTACTGCCCTGCTTCTGCCACGAAAATACATACACATGAAATTCTGCATTGCTTTTGCGGAAAAATCAATCCGGCTCTTAAGCACGCAAAAAAGCCGCATAGTCGAAACGACCCTGCGGCTTAACTTCATGCAAATAGTCTAAGCTGTATCAAATATTATATGACCTCATCATGTTATATAATCCCCAATACTCACCCATACTCCTATGCTGTATGTATATCCGAGGCAGTCCCGATAAAATATACTGTTAATGTTCTTACTGCTAAATTTCTTAACTTAATCATCGAGCCTGTCTCCTTTCTTTTTTTATAGTTTGTTGATTCATAAGTCTTTTTCAGAATACTCTTGATGGAAATAAAAGTCAACAGTTTTTTTATAATTTTTCGGCGCACCATACTATCTTGCCATCCGGTCCGAATGGTCCTTTTGCAATACTAATCCGCATTCTATCATCGGAAAATCTTGTTGCAAAATCTTTTCCATAATCCCAAAACACCAATATAAACCCATTTCCATCCTTTGCCGGGTCACAGTGATAATGCTTAGGTAGAATATATTTTATCCTGCCGTCCTCAATAGAAGCCCTCTGTCTTGTCATGCCATCATACATAGGAATAGAAAATATATGCTTTCCTCCAGGTTTAAGAACACGTTTCATTTCCTCAAACGCTGCATTTATATCCACAACATGCTCAAGAACATCACTTGAAATCATCAAATCTATGCTGTTATCGGAAAAAGAAAGATGTTGAATATCTTCATTTCTGGTACCATCCTCCAGTACGGTTCCAAATGGTATTTTCTCAGAGTAAAATGAACGTATATAATTCTTTCCGTATTTCTTTAATTTTTTTCTCAGAGGAGAATTATCATCCAACTCAAAAATAATTTTCCCTTCAAGCTTTCCAAGCTCATCTATTGCCTCTGAAATATACTCATATCTTCCATTAGCCCGGCAGAAAAGGCATCTCCTCATCTCGTCATCAACGCCAAACTGAATAATAGGAGCTATTTTACCACAACACCTGCACCTGCGTATACGTGATTTGAGCAAATATTTTGGTTTTACATACATTCTTATTTTTTTTAATATTTGTTTCATTGCCATGTCACAATCCTCCTCATGCGTTATAAAAAACAAGCAGAATAATTATACCCCCCCCCCCGTTTATTTTTGTCAATACATTTTAAATTGTATTTTGATGAAAAATAATATTTTTTTGGCTTTGGTAAGTGTATTTACACGAAAAAACAGCAGAGGGGGCTGGTTCATCCACCTTGTCCCAGGCGGACTGTCTATTTTTTATCAATTCTTGTCTGCGTGTACCCTGTGTGCTACAATGAGCTCATGTGCCGATTGGTACTAATCAGGTAATATGCAGCCAATGTTCATACATACTGCACAATTGCCTTTGAAATTAAATATTTAGGAGGCTATGATGACAGGAAATGTAATTGTAGGTCAGTCCGGCGGTCCAACCGCTGTAATCAACTCAAGTCTTGCAGGTGTATTCAAGACAGCCAAGGATCTTGGTGCAGAGAAAATATATGGCATGAGATACGGAATACAGGGATTTCTGGAGAAGAACATTATAGATATGAGCGAGAAAATCCGCTCTGATATGGATTTGGAGCTGCTTAAGAGAACACCTTCGTCATTCTTAGGTTCATGCAGGTACAAGCTGCCGGATATCTGTGATGACAGGGAGCTGTATAACAGAATCTTTGAGATACTGAACGAGTACGGCATCACAGCCTTTTTCTACATAGGTGGAAATGATTCAATGGACACAATCAAGAAGCTGTCCGATTACGCAATCCTTATGAACAGCCCGATACGCTTTATCGGTGTTCCTAAGACAATCGACAATGACCTTGCTGTCACAGACCACACTCCGGGCTTCGGAAGTGCAGCCAAGTACATCGCCTCAGCCACCAAGGAGCTTATCCGCGACGGTCTTGTGTATGATGTAAAGAACGTGACAATCATTGAGATTATGGGACGTAACGCAGGCTGGCTCACCGGTGCAGCTGCACTCGCTCACTGTGAGGACTGCGAGGGAGTTGATTTACTCTATCTCCCTGAGCTTCCGTTTGATGTTGATACATTCCTCGAGAAAATAAAAGAGATTCAGAAGGTTAAGAAATCCGTTGTTGTCGCTGTTTCTGAAGGTATCAAGACAGCCGACGGCAAATATGTATTTGAGCACGGACAGCACACGGAATATGTGGATTCATTCGGTCATAAGCAGCTCTCCGGAACAGCTAAATACCTCTCAGCTCTCGTAAGCGAGAAGATTGGCTGCAAGTCAAGAGCAATCGAGCTCTCAACACTCCAGAGATGTGCAGGACACCTTACATCCCGTGTCGATATCACGGAAGCTTATCAGGTAGGCGGTTATGCAGTTAAGTCTGCTTTTGAGGGTGAGACAGGCAAGATGGTAATATTAAAGAGAGTCTCCGAAGACCCTTACATCTGCACAACAGACCTCTACGATGTACACAAGATTGCCAACATCGAGAAAAAGGTCCCTGTTGAATGGATTAAGCCGGACGGAAGCGGCGTGAGCGATAAGCTTGTCAACTACATCCGCCCACTTATCCAGGCAGAGCTTACACCAATCATGATAACCGGACAGCCTAGACATATCGTAGTGGATATTGATAACAGATAATGTACATAATAATCTTTATTCCGCCGTCAAGCGGCGGCACAAATAATAGTGTGAAATCGTAATACATCTTAGGCTGTGTCTTTTACTGCCTTAAATGTATTTTTCACACTATTTATCCTGACGAAAGAGAGCCGCCCTGGGAAATGCTAAGCATTTCCCAGGGC
>OGPP01000064.1_pt1 | contig 136677 bp, 149 predicted proteins | sample 1553021 | NCBI WGS metagenome assembly OGPP01 (sample SAMEA2580217, study PRJEB22360) | human gut metagenome | biome: human gut; feature: human-associated habitat; material: faeces | place: Denmark | collected 2008/2010
GAAAACCAGAAAACATCGCAGAGACAAAAGGATAAGATGGGATAATGCAAAAAGGGATCAAATTCAGAATCTACCCGAATAAAGGACAGAAAGCCTTCATTCACCAGACGCTGGGATGCTGCAGGTTCATCTATAACCGGGGACTTGCCATGCGTAAGGAAGGCTATGAAAAAGGGGAAAAAATCGGCTATGGCCAGACTTCTGCCATGCTGACGGAACTGAAAAAGCAGGAAGAGTTTGCTTTTCTGAAAGAAGCCGATTCCATCGCATTACAGCAGTCATTGCGGGATCTTGACCGGGGATTTGTAAACTTTTTTCAAAAAAGGGCGTCCCATCCAACTTTCAAAAGCAAACATAACCATTTTCAGTCGTACAGAACGGTAAATCAAAAAGACAACATTCGTATCGTGGGAAGATATATCAAACTTCCGAAGCTTGGATATGTGAAAGTGCGTCAGTCAATGGAAGTGGGAAACATTCATCACGTAACCATTGAGCATACGCCATCCGGAAAATATTTTGCAGTCTTAAATATTGATTTCGAACCGGAACCACGCCCAAATGCTGGAGGAACGATTGGAATTGATGTCGGAATCAAAGCATTCTATTCTGACAGCAATGGAAATACGGTATCAAATCCCAGATATCTGGAACGCTCCATGCGAAAACTCATAAGAGAACAGCGCAGACTTTCCCGGAAGCAGAAAGATTCCCATAACCGTGGGAAACAGCGGCGCAGGGTAGCCAGAGTGCATGAGAAAATAGCCAATCAGCGGAATGATTTCCTGCAGAAACAGTCAACGATGCTGGTGCGCGAAAACCAAACCATCTGTATCGAGGATCTGAACGTGAAGGGAATGATCCGGAACCATAAACTGGCAAAATCCATAGCAAGTGTTTCCTGGGCAAAGTTTTTCAAAATGCTGGAATATAAAGCCAGCTGGTATGGAAATGAAATTCAAAGAGTACCAACGATGTATCCGAGCAGTCAAACCTGCAGCTCTTGCGGCTACAGAAATCCACGGATAAAAAATCTGAGCATTCGTATCTGGGAGTGCCCGAAATGCCATGCAGTTCATGACCGGGATACGAATGCAGGCATTAATATTCTGAAAAAAGCACTGCAGATGCAGTCTGCATAAAGATGAAAAGCTGTACCGTAGGGCATACGGGAACAGGATAAACATAGCTTGTGGACACTGTGTAAGACATTGCAGTACCGTAAGGTATTCGTCAATGCAGTGGTGGAAGAAACAAGAATCCCCCTGCTTTAGCTGTGGGGAGTGTCAAGTCTGCGTCTCAAATACGCTGCTTCTTTTTCATACTCTGTAATGGAAAACCAAGGAAAATCTCTTTTTACCTCTCTCATAGCGCTGCCTCCTGTGCATTACGATACAATCGGTTGATTCTTCCTGATTGCGGAAATGATTTTTCAGACACGCTCTGGCTTCTCTTCGGAAAAAGAAAGTAATAGCCACCAAAAATATCGGAAAAACTTTGTGAAAAAATAGAATTGTGTTTTGCAAGGGTCCCATGTAAAATAGCGGGCAGGAGGAGAAAGAGAGAAAAGGAGATTCTTAATCTTATGGGAACAAATGAAAAGAATATGACTGCGGGATCCCCCGGAAAACTGATCATAACGTTTGCCATACCATTGATGCTCGGAAATATTTTCCAGCAGTTTTATACGATGGCGGACACCATGATTGTTGGCCGGGTGGTAGGAGTAGAAGCGTTGGCGGCAGTAGGCGCCGGAGACTGGCTGGTCTGGCTGGTGCTGGGCATCATGACAGGTATCACACAGGGCTTTTCGATTCTTGTATCGCAGTACTATGGAGCAGGGGAAAAGGAAAATCTGAAATGTGCGGTGGCGAAAAGCTATATTATGACAGCATTACTGTCTGTGATTGTACTCGCGGTAAGTGAAGGAGCAGTTTATCACGTTCTTTTATTTTTGCAGACACCGGATAATGTTATTGATCTGACGATGCTATATTTGCGGCTGATTTTTGCGGGAGTCCCGATTATAGCTGCCTATAATATCTTTGCGGCGATCCTGAGGGCACTTGGAAACAGCAGATCTCCACTGATTGCAATGACAGTGGCAGCAGTGATCAATGTGGGACTTGACCTGCTGTTTGTGGCAGTTTTTGGCTGGGGCGTAGCCGGAGCAGCCGTGGCGACTGTTATTGCACAGGGATTTTCAGCCTTGTACTGTCTGCTTGTATTACGGAAAATCAGGGATATCCGACTGGAAAAGGAGGATTTTTACAGGCAGCCGTCTATGAGTCTGCGGCTTTTGAAGCTGGGTACTCCTCTTGCCATACAGAACGTGATCATTTCTGTGGGAGGACTTACGGTGCAGTATGTGATCAATGGCTTTGGCTTTCTGTTTGTAGCCGGATTTACGGCAACGAACAAGCTGTATGGAATTTTGGAGATGGCAGCCGTTTCCTATGGATATGCGATTACAACGTATGTAGGGCAGAATCTTGGCGCAAAGAAATATCAGAGAATCCGAAAAGGTGTGCGCAGCGGTACGTATATGGCAGTGCTCACTTCTGTTTTCATTTCCGGTATGATGGTGCTGATTGGACGTAATATATTGTCTCTGTTTGTATCCGGTGAACCGGAGCAGATCAGACAGGTGTTAGATATTGCATATAAGTATTTGTTTATCATGGCTGTCTTTTTGTGGATACTGTATTTGCTGCATGTGTATCGTTCCGCGATCCAGGGGCTGGGCAATACTTTGATTCCGCTTGCCAGCGGCATTGCGGAATTTGTGATGCGTGTCAGCGTTGCGCTGCTGCTGCCGAAATGGATCGGCGAAGAGGGAATATACTATGCCGAGATCTGTGCATGGAGCAGTGCAGCTGTTTTACTGATCATAAGCTATATGATTCTGATGCGAAAATATAAAGATGCTAAAACGTCAGAAAGCTGATGCAGTCTCGCCTGCAAGAGGATTTTAGAGCTCTTACCCCGCTTAAAGCATAAGTAAGAAATAATACAAAAAAAGCAGTGCTGCAGAACGCAAACTACAGGAAACAGATGGGAAGGCGTACCCGAGGTACGACAAAAATCTGTCATGCAGTAATTTGCGCTCTGTGGGACTGCTTTTTTGCATGATTCTTGGAGTTTTGGGGAATTACGACAAGAAACAACCAAAAATTTCAATAACTAATCCAAAAATATTCTATTTTTTTTCAGGCCTCTTGTGATTATAATGAATTCATCAGCTAGGAACGAAGCGAATCTAGCAAAATCACCAAACGGGAGGAATAAAAATGAAAAGAAAAGCATTAGCAGCAATTATGGCAGTAGCTATGGCAGTATCCATGGCTGGTTGTGGAGGATCCACATCAGAGTCTAAAGATTCTACCCAGAAAACAGAAACAGCAGATTCTACGGCATCAACGGGCGGAAGCGTAGAAAACAAGGACAAACCTCTGTGCTGGTTCAACCGTCAGCCATCCAGCAGTGCTACCGGCGAACTGGACAAAGATGCTCTGAACTTCAACGGAAATACTTATTATGTAGGTTTCGATGCAAATCAGGGTGCTGAGCTGCAGGGACAGATGGTTCTGGATTACATCAAGAAAAACGCAGACACGATCGACAGAAACGGTGACGGCGTAATCGGATATGTTCTGGCAATCGGTGATATCGGACATAACGATTCTATCGCTCGTACACGTGGTGTTCGTTCCGCACTTGGAACAGGTGTAGATGCAGACGGCGGAGTAGATTCTACACCGGCCGGAACAAACGTAGACGGAAAAGCAAAGGTTGTGCAGGATGCAACTCTGGATGTAGACGGAAAAACATATACCATCCGTGAGCTGGCTTCTCAGGAAATGAAAAACTCAGCAGGTGCAACATGGGATGCTGCAACAGCTGGTAACGCGATCGGAACATGGACAGCTTCCTTCGGTGATCAGATCGATGTTGTAGTTTCCAACAACGATGGTATGGGAATGTCAATGTTCAATGCATGGGCAAAAGACAACAAAGTTCCTACCTTCGGTTATGATGCAAACAGCGATGCTGTAGCAGCAATCGGTGAAGGATATGGCGGAACAATTTCTCAGCATGCAGACGTTCAGGCTTACCTGACACTGAGAGTTCTGCGTAACGCACTGGACGGTGTAGATATCAATACCGGTATCGGTACAGCAGATGAAGCCGGCAACTGCCTGACAGAGGGTGAAGATTACAGATACAGCGAAGAAGAGAGATCTTACTACGCATTAAATATTGCTGTAACAGCCGATAACTACAACGATTTCACAGATTCTACAAAAGTTTACGACAAGGTTGCAAAACAGCTGGATGAAAGCAAGAGCCCATCCAAAAAAGTATGGCTGAATATCTACAACGCATCGGATAACTTCCTGAGCTCTACCTATCAGCCTCTGCTGGAGAAATATGATGATCTGCTGAACCTGAAGGTAGATTACATCGGTGGAGACGGACAGACAGAGTCCAATATCACAAACCGTCTTGGAAACCCGAGCGAGTATGATGCTTTTGCAATTAACATGGTTAAGACCGATAATGCGGCAGCATATACATCACTTCTCTCCAAATAATTTAGAGACAGAATAAAAGTGTAAATGGCAACGATTCAGAGCCATGCGAAATCGAGATGAGGTTTCTGAATCGTTACCGTAAATGAATGAAATTATAGAGGGGTGTCAGCAATGATACCCTTCTTTACTAAGAAAAGGAAGCGCAGCTATGACAGAAGATAAGAATAAATATATCTTATCGATTAACGGCATGAGCAAATCGTTCGGTAGAAATAAGGTTCTGAAACATATCAGCATGAATGTCAAACCTGGAACCATTATGGGACTGATGGGTGAAAACGGTGCCGGAAAATCGACAATGATGAAATGCCTCTTTGGAACCTATCAGAAAGATGAAGGAACCATCGTACTGGACGGAAAAGAAGTGAATTTCTCCGGTCCGAAGGATGCACTGGAAAACGGAGTGGCAATGGTACACCAGGAGTTGAACCAGTGTCTTGAAAGAAGTGTTGTAGATAACATGTTCCTTGGAAGATACCCAAAGAATTCCGTTGGAGTGATCGACGAAGGAAGAATGAAAAAAGAAACATCAGACCTGTTCAGAAAGCTGGGAATTACAGTTGATCTGACGCAGCCAATGAAGAAAATGTCTGTATCTCAGAGGCAGATGTGTGAGATCGCAAAAGCGATTTCCTATCATTCAAAAGTCATTGTACTGGATGAACCTACATCATCCCTGACTGCACCGGAGGTTGAAAAGCTCTTTAAGATGATGCGTCAGCTGAAGGCACAGGGAATTGCCCTGATCTACATTTCACATAAAATGGATGAAATATTTGAAATCTGCGATGAAATATCCGTATTGCGAGACGGAAGCCTGGTCATGACCAAGCCAAGTAAAGAAACGGATATGAACGAACTGATCGCCGCCATGGTTGGACGTTCTCTGGACAACAGATTTCCGCCTGTAGACAATACACCGGGAGAAACGATTCTCTCCGTACAGAATATATCAACAAAATATGCACCGAAACTGCAGAATATTTCTTTTGATATTAAAAAAGGAGAAATTTTCGGATTCTATGGTCTGGTCGGTGCCGGTCGTACCGAACTTCTGGAGACCATCTTCGGAATTCGTACAAGAGCAGAAGGAAATATCGTATATGACGGAAAGGTACTGAACTTCTCCTCCCCGAAGGATGCCATGGATCACGGATTTGCTCTGATTACAGAGGAAAGAAAAGCCAATGGTCTGTTCCTGAAGGGCGATATTACATTCAATACTACCATTGCGAATATGAAGCATTATAAGAGCGGAATCGCATTGTCGCATGACAAGATGGTGCGTGCAACGGCTGAAGAAATCAAGATCATGCATACAAAATGTATGGGACCGGATGATATGATCGCCAACCTTTCCGGTGGTAATCAGCAGAAGGTTATCTTTGGTAAATGGCTGGAACGTTCACCGAGCGTATTCATGATGGATGACCCGACACGAGGAATTGATGTTGGAGCAAAATATGAAATCTATGAACTGATTATCAATATGGCGAAACAGGGAAAAACAATCATCGTTGTTTCTTCCGAAATGCCGGAGATTCTTGGTATTACCAACCGAATCGGTGTTATGTCTAACGGACGTCTGGCCGGAATCGTAAATACCAAAGAAACAAACCAGGAAGAATTATTGAGACTCAGTGCTAAATACCTGTAACAGGAGGAAAATTGGAAATGGCAGAAAACAGCGTTATTATTTCGTCGGAAGAAGAAGCAAAGCTTTTGAAGCCGATCGATGAATATGTGGAAGAAATCCAGAAAAAAATCGATGCATTACGTGCAGACGGCTTTGACAAAGTGAGCGATCTGAAAAAACAGATCGCGATCGCAAAAGAAAACAAGAACTTATCCGCAACACAGAGAGATAAGATCATTGAAAACAGCAAAAAAGAGCTGGAAAATGCAAAAAAAGTAGAAGCAGACAACAAAGAAGAAATCAAAAAGCTGATCGCAGAGGCAGAAAGCTATCTGGCTGCGCATTACAAAAAGGATTATTACGACGTAGTAAACAAAAGCTGCAAAGCTGCAAAAGCAGAAGAAAACAGCAGATATGAGAAGATCAAAGCAGATCTGAAGAGCGAGCATCAGAAAAAGGTTGCTTCTCTGAAGGATGCAGAAGAGATCAAGGCTGAGAAATATGTGCTCAAAAATAAATTGTTTGATGCACAGATGGCTCACGAATCGAAGCTTCAGGAGATCAAGGACAGAAGACATGAAGCATTCATGCATAAATATCACCTGATCGACCTGTTGCGGGCTTCCAAATTTACATTCCCGCAGCAGAGAATACAGAAACTGGAAAATTACAGATATACTTTCGATTTATCTCAGTTCCTGTACAAAAACGGTCTGTATATCGTAATCATTCTGATCTTCATCGCACTGTGTATCATCACACCGATCGTCAAAAATACACAGCTGCTGACTGTTACCAACATCCTGAATATCTTACAGCAGGCATCCCCGCGTATGTTCCTTGCACTTGGTGTTGCCGGTCTGATCCTGTTAACAGGTACCGACCTTTCCGTAGGACGTATGGTTGGTATGGGTATGGTTACAGCAACCATCATCATGCATAACGGAATCAATACAGGTGCCGTATTCGGACATGTATTTGACTTCTCCGCTATGCCTGCTACAGCGAAAGCACTGTTTGCACTGTTAATGTGTGTAATCCTTACGACAGCATTTGCCATGATTGCCGGATTCTTCATGGCGAGATTCAAAATGCATCCGTTTATCTCTACCATGGCGAACATGCTGATCATCTTCGGTCTGGTTACCTATGCGACCAAGGGTGTATCCTTCGGTGCGATTGATTCTGCCATCCCGAATACCTTCATTCCGCAGATCGGAAAATTCCCGACCATCATTCTGTGGGCTGTTGCAGCAGTTGCCATTGTATGGTTTATCTGGAACAAAACAACGTTTGGCAAAAACCTGTATGCGGTAGGTGGAAACCCGGAAGCGGCAGCAGTATCCGGTATCTCTGTATTTAAAGTAACAATGGGAGCATTTATGCTGGCAGGTATCCTGTATGGCTTCGGTTCCTGGCTGGAATGTAACCGTATGGTTGGTTCCGGTAGTGCAGCTTACGGACAGGGATGGGATATGGATGCCATCGCAGCCTGCGTAGTTGGTGGTGTATCCTTTACCGGTGGTATCGGTAAGATCTCCGGAGTTGTAACCGGTGTGCTGATCTTTACCTCCCTGACATACGCACTGACAATTCTTGGTATTGATACTAACCTTCAGTTCATCTTCGAAGGTATCATTATCCTGGCAGCCGTAACACTTGACTGTCTGAAATATGTACAGAAAAAATAATGAAAGATTCATAAACAGATAGAATATAAGACAGCCCGGTCGTCCGATGGATGACCAGGGCGGTCTTTTATTCTGTTCTGGCAAAAATTTTTGTAACTATTCATTCAGCAGAGAGCAATCTTCTGCTATAATAAAGGAACAATAATATGCTCCGCAAAACAGGAGGATAAGGATGGAACAATATAAAGTGATTCTTGTCGATGATGAAGTAGAGGTCATCGATGTTATGAAAAAAAAGATCCGCTGGAATGATCTGGGATTTGACGTAGTGGGAAGTGCCACCAACGGCGTGAAGGCTCTGGAGCTGGTGGAAAAGCTTCAGCCTGATGTGGTGCTGACGGACATTAAGATGCCTTATATGGATGGACTGGAGCTGGCAAGAAAGCTGAACCAGGACTATCCCAATATTTACATTATGCTTTGCACCGGTTTTGATGAATTCGAATATGCAAAAGAGGCCGTCCATCTGGAAATTAAGGAATATATGCTGAAACCCATCAGCGCCACCGAGCTGTCAGAAAGCCTGATGAAGCTGAAAGCCACACTGGACAGGGAACGGGAAGAAAAGTTAAATGTAAAAAAACTGGAAGACTATTTCCAGGAGGTATTACCAAAGCTGCAGTCCAATTTCTTCATTTCCCTGATTGAAGGAAGAGTCAGAGAAGAGGACTATGAACGATTCCTTTTGGATTATCAGGTGGATATGAAGGGACCTTTGTTTTGCTGTATTATCTTTCATACCTCGGAAAATGATGTGCCGGATGGGATGAATCCCTTATTATTATCCATGTCTGTGGAACGGGAGATCAAACAGCGGCTGATGGAGAACTGTAATTGCCAGGAATTCATCTATATGGGTAATACCATTCTGATTATGGAACTCCATTCAGAAGATGAGATAGCTCAATTGACGGACAAGTGTGACCGGTTCTGCCGCTGGGCATGGAGAATTATGGGGGCGGCGGTTACCGCAGGGGTCGGAACCGTCTGCAACAATCTGTACGATATCAGTATTTCCTACGAGGGAGCCAGAGAGGCGGTATCCTACCGTGTCCTGTACGGAACGAAACGAGCCATCAATATCGCAGAGATCGTTCCCAAAGAGTCAAAAAAGGCGGTTCCCTTAGAAGAAACAAAGATGCAGGAGCTGTTTCGTGCCATCCATGTAGGGGATCAGGAAAAGATCCGGAAAGAAGCCATCAAAGAGACAGAAAAGCTCCATAAGAATGCAGCCACCATCAGCCAGTACAATCTGGCCACCATGGAGATTGTCAGCGGCTTTTTCAAATTTTGTGCCAATAATTCCATGGATTTCAATGAAATTTCCGGAAATGTACAGAATCTTTACGAAAGAGTGACTCAGCTGGATGAAAGCTCTATGACAAACTGGATCATCAATATGTCTATGGCGATCAGCGAAAAACTGAGAAGTACCAGAAACAGTACCTCCAGACGGATCATCACCGATGCGCAGAACATCGTAAAAGACAGATATATGGAACCGGCGCTCTCGCTGGATGATGTGTGCGCAGATCTTGGGGTGTCCAATTCTTACTTTTCGTCCATCTTTAAAAAGGAGACCGGTCAGTCCTTTGTCTCCTATCTTACCGATTACCGAATGGACAGGGCAGAAGAAATGGTGCTGAACACCGATGAAAAAAGCTATAAGATCGCAGAAAAAGTAGGATATCAGGATGCGAACTACTTCAGCTATGTATTCAAAAAGAAATTCGGTGTTTCCCCTTCCAAATACAGAGCTTCCGGAAAATAAAAAGACGGAAAGCAGAAAGAGCAAGCACAGAAAGACTCCGAGAGTACATCAGGCAGAAAAGAGGGAACAGGTGAAAGGGAAAATACATGAAAGATAGAAAAAGAAATCCGGATTCCCGGAAGAATATCGTATTTAACATACAGTCGATCATCCTGTCTGTCCTTATGGCGATTTCACTGGTTACGATCATTGTAATGGGATTGCTGCTTTACCATCGATTCAAGCTGGCTCTGGAAAAAACAGCGGTAGACAACACGGAAGCTACCGTGGAGGCTACCGTAGACCGGTTAAATGCAGATCTGCTGGATATCCGGCAGATCCTGAACGGGGCAAACTACAACGTAGTCCAGCAGTTTGATATATCCAGCCGGGAATTCTCGGAGCAGTTCAGTCTGCTCTATGAGACCAATTCCGATAAGATTCAGAGCCTGGCTTTGTATGACCCAAAAGGAAATCTGATTGCATCGGAGCCGGTGGCGGCAGAAAAGAAAAATGTGAAGGTGCAGACGCAGGAATGGTATAAAAATGCGGAAGATGCCATTGAAAATATACACTTTTCCACACCGCATATCCAGGAGCTGTTTGAGGACGGCTCTTATCGGTACCAATGGGTCGTTTCCCTGAGCAGGTATGTAGATGTCAACAAGGGAGAGACACCGGAAACCGGTATTCTTTTACTGGATATGAAATATTCTGTGATCAGGGACGTGATGAAGCAGATCAATGACTGTTCCGGCGGAATCTACTATTATCTGATCAGTCAGGACGGAGAGATGATCTATCATCCCCGGGGAACGGAATTAAACCGTGGATTATTTGAAGAAAACAGTCTGGAAACGGCAAAATACGAGGACGGAACCTATGAGATCCATTCCAACAGTCAGAATGAGACCGTGATCGTCGGCAGCGTAGCCTATACAGGCTGGAAAATGATCGGTGTTGTGCCGGAGAGTGTGCAGGCGGCAAACTACAAGAACTTCCGTTACTATGTATTTGCTACTGTTCTGGTTCTTATGGTCATGCTTTTGGAGGGAAACCAGCTGGTTTCCCGGAAGATATCCAAACCGATCCGGGAGCTGGATGCTTCCGTCAAGGCCCACGAGGCAGGAGGAAAACCGGATATCTATATCGGCGGCTCCTCGGAGATCCGCCATCTGGGACATTCTGTGCAGAAGTCCTATGAACAGATCGAAAAACTGATGGACGAGATCATCCGGCAGCAAAATGAACGAAGAAAAAGTGAACTGGATGCCCTGCAAAGCCAGATCAACCCCCATTTTCTGTATAATACACTGGAATCCATCACGTGGATGGTGGAAGCCCAGGAAAATGAAGCAGCGGTTCGTATGATTTCTGAACTGGCAAAATTGCTTCGTGTCAGCCTATCCCGCGGTAAGACCATCATTCCCATTAAGGATGAGCTGCAGCACAGCAGAAGCTATATGAATATCCAGCTGGCCCGGTACAAAGAGCGGTTTAAAACAGAATTCCGAATCGAGGAAGAGATCGAAAACTGCTGCATCGTAAAGCTGGTGATCCAGCCCATCCTGGAAAATGCCATCTATTATGGCGTCGGAAATATGGATGAGGATGATGACGGCATGATCATCGTCAGCGGAAAAAAGAAAGACGAGGACATTCTGATCACCATCGAAGACAATGGGATGGGCATGCGGGAAGAAGTCCTGGAAAATATTCTGACGGATAACAGCAAGGTTCCGAAGCACGGTTCTGGCGTGGGCGTAATCAATGTGCATTCCAGAATCCGGCTGATGTTTGGCGAAGAATATGGACTTTCCATAGAAAGCGAACCGGACGAAGGAACAAGGGTTACGATCCGTATTCCGGCAATCCCATATACACCGGAAAACGCAGAAGCATTGGAATTACAAAAATACATACAGAGGAGACCGGGCGGATGAAAAAGAACAGAATGAAATTTCTTATAATTGAGTTTCTTTTGCTGCTGCTGGCAGTATTCTTTGTATGGAAGATTTTCGATCAGAACGTAGCAGAGCCCCGGATTGCGGTGATTCTTCCGGAGTCCGGTGACAAACGCTGGGATGCCCTGATCAAGGGAATGAAGCAGGCTGCGGCAGAGAACAACGTTCATATGATCATCTGCAATACGGAAGAGATCGACGGGCCGGAGGCGGAAAGAGAATTTATCAGGGAACAGAAGGACAACGATATTGATGGCTTTATCATATATCCGGCACCCGGTCATGAGACGGAAAATATGCTGAAAAAAGAGTGTGGAAATAAACCGTATCTGCTGATTGCAGATGGTCTGGCGGTAAAAGAAGGAAAAACTGCCAGTCCCACGATCCAGCCGGATTACCGGGAGATCGGAAGGTGGCTGGGAGAACAGCTGAGAACAAAAAAGCAGAAGATCGGAGTTATCGCCGACTGGAAAATGTCCGAGGCTGTACAGGCCGAGATTTGTGGATTGAACGAGGCGCTGGAAGGCAGTGAAAGCAAGATCAGCTGGTGTATTTACCGGAGAAAAGAACAGGATATTGTGGAGCGGATTAAGAAGGAAACAAAAGCGGATGCCCTTGTCGTCCTGGATGCAGGAATCCTGGAGGAGTTTGGAGAGCAGGCAGAAAATGGAACATACGAGGGCGCAGAGCTCTATGGAGTGGGTTACAGTCTGAAGACGATTGCACTTCTGGATAACGGAAACATTCAGGGGCTGGCTGTGCCGGACGGATATGAAATCGGCTATAAAAGTGTGGAAGAAATAACCAAAAGGATCGAGCACAGGTCTTATAAAATGCAAGGATATATAACCGAATATCAGGTACTTGGCAAGGAAAATTTCTCTATGGACGAAGATTTAGAAAGGTTTTTATATTCCTATGAATAAAAAGAAAAGAAGGGTGGCAGTATTATTATCTGCCACGATAGGGAGTGCGGTGCTTGTGCTGTCGGGGTGTTCCGGCAAGTCGGACCAGACAGAGAAAACCCTGCGGGTCGGAGTGATAACCTACACTCAGGATGATCCTTTTATCAATGGACTGACGGATGAACTGAAGGTGCAGCTGAAAGCCATGGAAAACAAAGAACGAAGGATTATCGTATCGACAAAAAGCGGAAACGACGATCAGCAGGAACAGAACGAAAAGGTGGAAGAGATGATTGATGCCGGCTGTGATGTGCTCTGTATCAATCTTGTGGACCGGACAGCTCCGTCCCGGATCATCCGAATGGCAAGAAATGAAGACATTCCTGTGATCTTCTTTAACAGGGAACCGGTAAGAGAAGACCTGATGCAGTGGGAAAAGCTGTATTATGTGGGCTGTGATGCAGAACAATCCGGGATCATGCAGGGTGAGATCGCAGCAGAATACATCAACAGCCATTCGGAAGTCGATAAAAACAAGGACGGAAAGATCCAATATGTGCTTCTGGAAGGAGAAGCGGGCCATCAGGATGCCATCAGCAGAACGGAATATTCCGTAAAGACACTGATGAAAAATGATGTTATACTGGAAAAGCTAAGTTATCAGTTAGCGGACTGGAACCGGGGACAGGCGGAGAACCGCATGAACCGTCTGATCAGCCAGTACGGAAAAAAGATCGAACTTGTCATGTCCAACAACGATGAGATGGCACTGGGGGCGGTGGAGGCCTATCGGAAAGCAGGCTATGCCCGTGAAGACTGGCCGGTGATCTTCGGAATTGATGGCCTGGAAGAGGCTCTGGAAGCCGTAAAGGCAGGAGAGATGCAGGGCAGCATCCTAAATGACAGAGTGGATCAGGCAAAGGAAATGGCGAAAATGGCAGTGGAGCTGTTCGAGGGAGAGGACTTTGAACAGGAAAGCCTGAAAGAAGGCCGGTACTATTTTTCGGAATATCAGAAGGTAGACGGCAGCAACATCGATGAGTACCTGAACGCAGAAGAGACGATTTCCCATTCCGGAATGTAAGCAGGAAGACTGCGTTTGCAGGCAGAAAGAGTAAGTGAAGACGTGTCTTTATTTTAAACCAATCAAGCAAGCAGCGAAACGGATTGCGAATATCCGCTTGACAGAATGAGGAAAAACATATGGAACATACATGGACCAAAGATTTTTATCAGGAGACAGATCCGGCAAAACGGCAACAGATCTTAAAAGAACATATCGGAGAGGAGGAAGCCTGGGAAGAAGAATACCGGGATCGGCTCTGGACGGCCCGATACGGACAACGCAGGCTCCAGAAGGATGAATTTGTCAAATGCCTGATGGAACTGAAGTATCTGGCGGAAGGAACCTCTCTGGATCTGGGAGGCGACAGAAAAAAGACGGGAGCCCGGATTCTCTCTACGTTGTGCCTGGCGGAAGCCATGCAGTCAGAGGAGGGATACCAGAAAATTCTTGCAGATGAACTGTACAATGTATTCCTGAAATTTATTCAGGTCAGCAGAGGAGGCAGAGGATTTACCTCTCTGGTATTCGGCATGGGACAATTGTCCGAAGAAGGAATCGCGAAAAAAATCGCCGAACAGATCAGTGTGATCGCGTTCAAGGCACCACGCCTGCTTCACATGGAAAAAGAATTCACCCTGTTCCGGGAAGCCGCCCTCCGGGCATATCGGCAGGAGTATCCGAACAGGGAGCATTTCCTGAATAAATATTGAGTTTATTGCAGTAATGTCTGAAAAGTGACCGGGCGGAAAGAGAAAGGAGAATAAAATGGAATACAGAAAATTTGACAATATTATAGTAGCAAGGATTGACAAAGATGAGGAAATATTGGAGCAGCTGAGGGTAATTGCCATAAAGGAGAATATAAAGCTTGCCGGTGTTCAGGCTCTTGGAGCAATCAATGATTTCACAGTCGGAGTATACAAGACAGACGAAAAGAAATATTATTCAAACAGCTTCCAGGGGTATTATGAAATTACATCACTGACAGGTACAATCAATACAATGGATGGAGAATATTATGCACATCTTCATATGAGTGCCGGAAATCAGAAGGGCGAGGTGTTTGGAGGACATCTGAACAGAGCGATTGTCAGTGCAACCTGTGAGCTGGTCATCACGGTAATTGACGGAAGAGTGGACAGAGTTCATGATGAAGAAACCGGACTTAATATTTTTAAGTTTAACTGAAGCTGCAAAGCAGCTATTCGGTTATGAGCAAGTAGCGAAGCGGATTGCGAATATCCGCTTGACTTAAAAGCCTGAGAGGAAATAGTGAGAAGCAACATCGGGATGCAGCGTAAGCGAAATCGAGATGTGATCTGAAGAGGTAATACAATTTACGAAAAAGTGGATTTTCTACATAATATCTGAACTGGAGGTGTATGGGATATGATAAAAGAACATTATTCGATCCTGTTTTGCAGCTTAACGGGTAATACAAAGAAGCTGGCTGATGCAATCTATGAAACATTGCCAAAGGACAAATGCGATTATTTTGGCACAAACGATTCGCAGGTACCGCAATCCGACGTATGCTATATCGGATTTTGGACGGACAAAGGGAATGCGGACCAAAAGACATTAGAATTGCTGTCGAAATTAAAAAATAAGAAGATTTTTCTGTTTGGAACAGCTGGATTTGGCGGAAGTGATGCCTATTTTGAAAAGATTCTCGGACAAGTCAAACAGTCGATCGATGCAAGCAATACGGTCATCGGTGAGTATATGTGCCAGGGAAAGATGCCGCAGTCTGTGCGTGAACGGTATATGAAAATGAAAGAAAACCCGGAACATCCGGCCAATCTTGATCTGCTGATTCAAAATTTTGACCGTGCTTTGTCGCACCCGGACAGCGAAGATTTGGAAAGACTGAAAAAGTCATTATGAGATAGAAAAGTAATCAGATAAGAGCAAAATTCGCGAAATGATTGCAATGGATAGTAAAATGGAATAGAATGGAGAGAAAAAAGAAAGGTGTGGAAAAGGCAGGGCTGGCAAAGCATATCCGGCAGATGAGGTCATGCAGAAGTAAAAACAATGAAAACTACAACAAAACAAACTCATTTATACAGTAACACGGATCTTCGCAAACTTTTAATTCCGATCATCATTGAACAGTTACTTTCTTCCCTGATGGGAACTGTCGACACGATGATGGTCAGCAATGTCGGTTCTGCCGCAATTTCGGCAGTCTCGCTGGTGGATTCCATTAATATCTTAGTCATTCAGGCGCTTTCTGCGCTGGCGGCAGGAGGAGCGATTCTCTGTTCGCAGTATATTGGAAGCGAAAAACGGGATGGAGCAATCCGTTCGGCACAGCAGGTGCTTTTTGTTATGACAGTTTTGTCCGTCGCATTATCCGCGGGCTGCCTGATTTTCCGTGTTCCGCTGCTGCGCGTGATTTTCGGGGCAGTGGAAGCGGATGTTATGAAAAATTCACAGGTGTATTTCCTGTTTACGCTGCTGTCATTCCCGTTTATCGGTCTTTACGATGCGGGCGCATCCATTCTGCGGGCGCAGAACAACAGCCGCAGTCCGATGGTGATTTCGGTGATTTCCAACTTTATGAACATCGGCGGAAATGCCATTCTTATTTTCGGCTTCCACATGGGTGTCGAAGGAGCCGCGATTTCGACTTTAATTTCGCGTATTTTCTGTGCGGTTGTTGTACTGTGGAAGCTTCGGGATGAAAGCAAACCGATTTTTGTGAAGCAGTATCTTTCCATTCGGCCGGACTTTGGTTTGATCAAAAAAATACTGTTTATCGGTATCCCATCGGGAATCGAGAACAGTATGTTCCAGTTTGGAAAGCTGGCGATTCAGTCCACTGTGTCCACACTTGGCACGGTTGCCATTGCCGCGCAGGCGATGACAAACATACTTGAGAACCTGAACGGTGTCGCTGCGATCGGTGTCGGCATCGGACTGATGACAGTAGTCGGTCAGTGTCTCGGCGCGGGCCGGAAGGATGAAGCAATCTACTATATTAAAAAACTGTGCTGGCTGTCGGAAGTGGTTATCGTTGCAAGCTGTCTGCTGGTATTTGTGCTGACAAAACCGATTACGATGATCGGTGGTATGGAAGCAGAGAGTGCAAAGCTCTGCATGCAGATGATGATCTTTATCACAATTGCAAAGCCGCTCTGCTGGGTCATGGCGTTTGTCCCGGGATACGGTATGCGGGCTGCCGGAGATGTAAAATTCTCCATGATCACATCCTGCTGTACGATGTGGCTGTGCCGTGTGAGTCTCTGTATTTACCTGTGCCGCGTATGGGGATTCGGCCCGATTGCGGTCTGGATCGGTATGGCGGCAGACTGGAGCCTGCGGTCCATTCTCTTTACAATTCGGTTCAAATCAGGAAAATGGCTGAATCATCATTTGATAGAAGAAAAGAAATAGGAAGTTCGCCACACGCTTTAGACATCTTCTTGCGGTAAAAAGGAAAGCGCATATGCAAGAGAGTCGTTGAGATGAGATTTTTGACCGCGGCTGGAAGCCGTACCGGATCAATCACCTGAGCTGGTGGAAAGAGGAGCTTGCATCCGAAGAAGAGATGGAAGAGGGACGGAACAATCTTGCAGCACACGACAATCGGAATGTAGATGAAAAGAAAATCCTTTTGTACGAACAGATCATTCGGGTTGTGTAGAAACAGGAAGAAAAAACTGGATTTTTCCAGTACCGGATGATAAGATAAAACTGTGTTTCGGGATGGCTTAAACATATGGAGGTGCAGGATGGAACCAATTTATTTGTCAATCCAGCAGAAAGAAACTGGCAGCCGCATCAAATCCCTTCTTCGTGAAAGCGGATACACCGTGAGAGACATTCAGAATGCCATGGGTTTTGAAAATCCACAGGCGGTCTATAAATGGATTTCCGGCAAGTGCCTGCCAAGTCTGGACAACTTTCTCATTTTAAGCAGATTATTAAACACAAGCATCGAAGATATCCTCGTCATTGACGGGGATATTCCTCGTTTCCGAAGCAAATACAGAGAAATTCGAGAAAGATTAAACCGCTGGTATAATGACAAAATCGTTATTTTGTGATACAGTGAAGAAAAAGCAGAAAAAGAACCGGTTAAAAAGGTTTTGGAAAGGGAAAACAGATGTCAGCAGGAATACGTTTTGGCTACCGCAATTTAGAACATACCCTAGAAGCAACGTTTGTCGTCAAACAGCGTGGCTTTGTTTTGATATGTTCAATTGAGAAAAGCGACAGAACGGATTCTGTGGAATATGATACGGGAGGATCAAATTAGACGACCGCATCAGACAACTGGATACGAACGAAGAGGAGCCGCTTATCTTATGTTGAACACATGGGATAGGTGGCTTTTTCTATTAAATTTTTATATCAGAACAAATTGAGAAGGGAGAAATCCGGAATGGATCAGATCAAAATCAAAGGAAAAGTAAATACAGCCATCTGCTATGCCAGGGTCGTAGAGGAGGAAGCCATCGAGCAGATCCGCCGCATGTGCGATTATCCGATGACGGAAGGCTCGCGGATCCGCATTATGCCGGATGTGCATGCGGGAAAAGGATGTACGATCGGAACAACGATGACCATCCGCGACAAGGCAGTGCCGAACGTCGTCGGCGTGGACATCGGGTGCGGCATGTACACCGTAAATCTTGGAAGAGCCGAACTTGATTTTGCAAAAATCGACGAGGTGGCACATGTTATCCCGTCCGGCATGAATGTCTGGGAGGGGAGACAGGAACGTTTTGACCTGATGACACTTGCCTGCAGCCGGGAATTAAAAGACACAAAACGCCTGGAGCGGTCGCTTGGAACCTTAGGCGGCGGCAACCATTTTATCGAGATCGATGAAGCCGCCGACGGCACAAAATATCTCGTCATCCATTCCGGCTCGCGGAATCTCGGAAAACAGGTGGCAGAGTATTACCAGAATCTGGCAGTGCGGCTGGACCGCGGTTATGACGAGTACCTGGAAAAACGCGAGGAGCTCATACGCACCTACAAAGAGCAGGGCCGCAGAAAGGAAATCCAGGAGGCGTTAAAACAGCTGCAGTGGAAACCGGACGAAGCGCAGATGCCGGAGGATCTCTGCTATCTGACCGGAAAATATCTGGAAGCCTATCTGCACGACGTGGAGATCTGCCAGCAGTTTGCACGCCGGAACCGGGAAAAAATGGCGGAAATCCTGCTGGAACGAACCGGCCTTACCGGCACCGATGCGTTCCACACGATTCATAACTATATCGACACAAACGAGATGATACTCCGAAAAGGCGCAATCGCAGCGCACAAAGGAGAACGAGTGCTGATTCCGATCAATATGCGCGACGGCAGTATTCTCGCCGTCGGGAAAGGAAATCCGGAGTGGAACGATTCTGCCCCGCACGGAGCCGGACGGCTGATGTCGCGCAAAAAAGCGAAGGAAACCCTGGCACTGGAGGAATACCGGAAGAGCATGGAGGGAATCTATACGACTTCCGTCAACGAACATACCTTGGACGAGGCGCCGATGGCGTACAAATCGCTGGATGATATTCTCGATATAGTCCGTGCATCGGTCGATGTCGTGGAGGTGCTGCGTCCCGTTTACAATTTCAAAGCATCAGAATAGAGGCGGAGGAAACCAGTAAAATTCCTCCGCAAGAAGGAGGAAGAAAAAAATGATGGCAATTCCGTCAATTGATATGGAAGCAACAGGAAGAAACATTACAAGACTGCGGCAGCAGGCAGGCCTTACCGTCCGCGACCTGCAGGAAATTTTCGGTTTCACCACCCCGCAGGCAATCTACAAGTGGCAGCACGGCACCGCCATGCCGGCAATCGACAACCTGATCGTACTGGCAGCGGTACTGCATGTGTCGATCGATGAGATCGTGATTGTGGAGACAAGAGAGCTTGTGCTTGCGAGTGCATAAACCTGAGAACATATTTTACGCAACTTTAACACAATCTTCCCTCAATTTCATGTAGAATAAAAAGCACAGATTCCGTAGCTTTTCTACAAACCGCAGCAGCCGGCTTATGGTAGCAGAAGCACTCGGTGAGGCAGAAACAGCAGGCTGGATCGGGTTGGCTCCGTTGACTTTATATGTGCAAACTGATAAGATACTCATAAGTATGTTTTTATGGGTATCTTATTTTGGTATTTCGAAAAGAAAAGGGGAAATTAAATAATGACAAAAAAGAAAATCATTGGCCTTTGCATCGGCGCTGTCGTTCTTGCCGTGGCTGCGGCCGGTGTGAAGGAAGGCAGCTGGCTGATGAAGCATCGCCGGATGCAGAATGAGTTTACGCATGAGATGAATGCATTCACGACCAAAACAAACGCTGAGCTGATCCAGCCGACGATTGTTGCGGAGGATGATATCTACGGCTGGTTTTTCCATGAGGAAGATGACGGGCTGTACATGAATCTCTATTACCGGATCAAAAACGAGTCCAATCAGCACGAAATTGCATCCAGTGAATTTCCTGTGAAGATCAAAAAGGAGCTTCTTGCGGATGATAAAGTGTGGAGCAGAACGACGCGGACCGCGAAAAATCAGGTTCACGCGGAATACCTGGAAGGAGAAGATGACATGACGGTTTCGTTTGACGTCTATTACCAGTGTGAGGGTTCCTGCGGGGAATATTTTGCGGATATTACCGTGACGGACAGTGAGAGCGGAAAGCTCTACTACAGCAGTGAAGCAGAAAATGAAGCGGCAGAATAGGAGGAGCAATGGCCGAAAAAGAAAGCAAAAATAAATGGCATACCCCGGCGGAGCGGATTATGATGCTGGGATTTGCGGCGGTAATCCTGCTGGGAACGATTCTTCTGTGCCTGCCGGTTTCTGCGGCGGACGGAAAAAGCGTTTACTGGCTCGACGCCCTGTTTACCGCAACGACATCTGTCTGCGTGACGGGCCTTGTCACCGTTCCGACGGCGACGACATGGAGTACCTTTGGAAAAATTGTGATCCTCGGGTTGATTCAGTTCGGAGGTCTTGGCATCATGGCGTGCCTGACGATGGTGTTTCTGATCTTGCGCCGGAAAATCAGTCTGCAGAGCCGGAAATTAATTCAGGATACTTATAATCTGCCGGTTTTAAAGGGCAGTGTGGGCATCGTGCGCCGGCTTCTGATTGGAACAGCAACCGTAGAGATTGCGGGGGCGGTTCTGTATAGCTTCTGGTTTGTGCCGGAGTATGGCTTCTGGAAGGGAATCGGCTACAGTATTTTTCACGCCGTTTCCGCTTTCTGTAATGCGGGAATCGATCTCGTTGGCGAAGCCTCTTTTGCTCCGTTTGTAACGAACCCGCTGATAAACTTTACGACGATGGGACTGATTCTTTTGAGCGGTCTTGGTTTTCCCGTCTGGTGGGAAGTTATGGAGCGGGTGCAGGAGCTTGTGAAGGGAAAACGGCCCCGTAAAAATTTTGTGCGAGGATTCACGCTTCATACGAAACTGGTTTTAACGACAACCATGATTCTGGTGTTCGGTGGAGCACTGCTGATTCTTGCACTGGACTGGAATCACGCGCCATCACTTGGCAGCCTGAAACCGGCGCAGAAGGTCATGGCGGCTTTTTTTCAGTCCGTGACGACAAGAACGGCAGGCTTTGAGACGATCCCGCAGGCTGATTTCTCGGACAGCTCTGCAATGGTAAGTATGGTTCTCATGTTCATCGGTGGCTCCCCGATGGGAACGGCAGGTGGTGTTAAGACGACAACGGTTGCCATTCTGGTTGTGCTGGTTGCCTCCTATATTCGCGGAGACTCAGATACGGTGGTCTGGGGGCGGAAAGTGATGGAAGAAAATATCCGTACCGCTGTCGTCATTTTCTTTTTTGTACTGACGACAGTCTTTACTGCCACCGTGCTGCTGATTTCCGTAACCGGAAGCCCGCTGCTGGATTGTACGTATGAAATTATTTCTGCGGTTGCAACGGTGGGCCTCACCCGTTCCCTGACGCCGACGCTTCCTTTTATGGGAAAGGTGATTGTTATTCTGGTTATGTTTATGGGAAGAATCGGGCCGGTGACGCTGGCTGTCGCACTGCGCCGCAGAACAGGAAGAAAAGATGTCGATATTCAGAGACCGGAGCAGCGGATTCTGATTGGATAGTTGGGAAAATAAAAAACAGGACAGATTTCAGAAAACGAGGAAAAGAAATGAGTAAACAGTATGCAGTTATTGGACTTGGAAAGTTTGGTTTTTCTGTAGCAACGACACTTGCGCAGGCAGGAAAAGAAGTGCTTGCCGTTGATAAAGACGCTGAGCCGGTACAGGAAATTGCCGATCTTGTTACCTATGCGGCGCGTGCAGACATCACGGACAGTCGTGTGTTCGCATCTCTTGGCATCAGCAATATGGATGTGGTGATCGTTGGCATTTCCGAAAATATGGAGTCGAGCATCCTCGCCACCCTACAGGCAAAAGAGGCGGGCGTGCCGCTCGTCATCGCAAAGTGCATGAGCCAGATGCATGCCAATATTTTGAAAAAAGTCGGCGCGGACCGCGTCGTGATGGCGGAGAGTGAGACGGGCATCCGCCTCGGAAAAAGCCTGATTTCCGGTGGCTTCCAGGACTTCTTCATGCTGTCGGATTCGTTCTCCATGGTAGAGCTTCCCGTGCCGGAAGCGTGGACGGGGCATAACCTCGAGGAGCTGGATCTGCGGAAGAAATACAGTATCAACGTAATCGCTGTCAAGGACGGGGAAGACATCCGTGTCACGGTCAATCCAAAGACGCTGCTCCGCGCAGAGGAAGTGCTGATTCTGATCGGCGAAAACAAAGAACTTGCCAAATTGATGAAAAACAGGAAATGAGGGGACCATTCATGATTACAAGTAGCAGCAATGCACAGGTAAAAAACATTATTGCGCTGAACAAAAAAGCAAAAGAACGCCGGGAGCAGGACGTTTTCGTGGCGGAGGGCTGGAAAATGTTCCAGGAAGCGCCGCGGGAATGGCTGAAAAAAGTATATGTGTCTGAGAGCGGCAGCAAAATGCATGAAATGCCGTCCGACGGGACAGAATACGAAGTAGTGGACGACCGCGTGTTCCAGTCCATGTGCGACACGAAGACGCCGCAGGGTGTTTTAAGTGTGATCCGTATGCCGCACTACACCGAAGAGGAGGTGATGGACAACGGAAAGACACCGCTTCTGATGGTACTTGAGGATCTGCAGGATCCTGGAAATGTCGGAACAATCATCCGCACTGCAGAGGGCGCAGGAGTCACCGGCATCATCATGAGCCGCGGTACCGCGGATATCTTCAATCCGAAAACGATCCGCTCGACGATGGGCTCGATCTACCGTATGCCGTTTCTGATCGTCGACGATGCGGTCGGATTTGTAAAAGGCTTAAAAGCGCGGAAGATCTGTACGTACGCGGCACATCTGCACGGCGTGCATTCCTACCGCGAGGAGGATTACACAAAAGGAACGGCATTCCTGATCGGAAATGAGGGGAACGGCCTGACTGATGCAATGGCAGAGGCCGCCGAGTGCCTGATCCGTATTCCGATGGAAGGAAAAGTGGAGTCGTTAAACGCAGCGATTGCATCCGCCGTTCTCATGTATGAGGCACACGGCCAGCGCGCATAAAAGAAAGAGCGTTACCGGTTTTCTTACATTTCTCTTAACCTGCCGGAAACCTACTCGACAGAACCGGTATTTTGAGCTAAAATAGAAAGAGCAGAGTCCGGGCTGAATTTCTGTCAGTCCGGTAAAACTGTAATATTTGCCAGAAAAGCAAAAGCTGTTTTGGGAGGAAGGAAAAATGAGTGAGAAAAAAAACATCAGTAAAAAGGAGCTCCGAAGAAGAAAGCGGAAGCGTGCGCTGATGATCAAAACAGGAATTCTATGTGTTCTGCTTGTCATCTTCGGCATTGGAATCTGGGCTTTGGCCGGAGGAACAGAAAAAATCCAGCAGAAAGCACAGGAAAAAGAGGATCAGAAAACAGCAGAGGTGGACGGTTCCGTATCGTCGGACAGCACGGGAAGTGCTGAAGCGCCGACAACGAAAGCACAGATTATGGCGGAAGCCGATGCACTTGCGCAGACATACGATTACGATGGAGCCATTGAAAAGCTCCAGAGCGTAGAGGGCGCAGCAACCGACGCGGATATCATCACAAAAGTAGCAGAGTACACCAGCACGAGAGATGCCTGTGTGCGCGTCAACGTCAACGAAGTAACCCACATTTTCTATCATTCTCTTGTAGTCGATCCGCAGAAAGCGTTCTATCAGGACAACGCACAGACCGCAGGCTTCTGCCAGTGGATGACCACCGTGGATGAGTTCAACGCGATTACCCAGCAGATGTACGACAGAGGATATGTCATGGTTTCGATCAACGATCTCGTGAAAAAGACCGTAGATGATGACGGAACCGTTCATTACGAGGAAGGGGACATTTACCTGCCGGAGGGCAAGAAAGCATTCGTTCTTTCTCTGGATGACCTTTCCTATTACCACTCTTACGACGGACGCGGCATTGCCAGCAAGATGGTAGTCGGCGACGACGGAAAACCGACCTGCGAATACATTCAGGATGACGGAACTGTTGTGACCGGTGCTTACGACTGCATCCCGCTGATGGATCAGTTTATCGAAGCGCATCCGGATGCCGTATACCATAATGCGCGCGGAACCGTAGCACTGACCGGCTACGACGGAATCCTCGGATACCGCACCGACGGTGATTACAAGACAAGAGAAGATCTGACGGATGATCAGGTAGCATGGCTTGATGCACACCCGGATTTCGACTGGGATAAAGAGTGCGAGGAGGCGAAAAAAGTAGCCGATGCGATCAAAGCAGACGGCTGGACATTCGCAAGCCATACCTGGGGCCATATCCGTGTCGGCGACAAACCGATCGAGACGATCCAGGCGGATACCGAGAAATGGCTGACGTATGTTGCACCGCTCATCGGCGGAAGCGATATCATCATCTTTGCACATGGACAGGATCTTTCCGACTGGCACGATTACACGATGGACAATGAGAAGTTTGCTTACTTAAAGAGTCAGGGCTTCAACATCTACTGCAACGTAGATTCCTCCCAGTATTTCGTTCAGGTAAGAGACAATTACCTGCGTATGGGACGAAGAAACCTGGATGGATACCGTCTGTACCAGAACCTCTACGGAGGCGGCGAGGATAGAACAAGCGATCTGTTTGATTCTGCCTCTGTTATTGATCCGCAGCGGCCGACAGATCCATCTCTTTACAATTTAGGTTAAAGAATTTTGAAAATGAAAAAGATCTCACAGAACTTTTTATTATTTATAGAAGAAAGTCTGTGGGATCTTTTTTTCAGCAGGGCGAACCGTTTACAGATATTTTTCTACGAGCGGAAACGGCAGAGGCCCGAGACGGAGCAGTTTTTCATGGAAACCGATCAATGAGAATGAGTCACCTTCCTGTTTCTGCACTTCCGAGAGGAGCTGCGAAAACGAGAGCGATCCGACACAGTATTTCAGATAGTTCGCCGGTGTCTCGAGAATATACTGATATAAAGAGGCAGCGGCCGACGCATCCGTGATGCCGAACTGCGCCAGAAAGGCTGACGCATCCGAGAGGAGCCATCCCTGGCTGTGGATTCCGAGATCCAGCAGCGAGCAGAGGATAAGATGCACCGAGCGGTTCAGATACCAGAGACGGCAGAGCGCCTGCGTGTTTGCATCGAGATTACGTGCGGCGTAGCGGCAGGCATATGATTCAACGTAGGTTGCCCATCCTTCCACATAACCCGACGGCGCGTAGAGATGGCGGATCAGAAGCGGGTCGGAGCGCGAGAACGAGACGGTCTGGTACAGATGGCCGGGAAAGCCCTCGTGGGCAAGTGTGGAATACAGCTCGATGCCGGTCATTTCATCCGCGGGATTCAGGTAAATGGAGTTGGGTGAATTGACATCGGCGGGCGGTGTGAGATAAAAGGCGGGGCTTAAAAAATCCTTGAGGGAGTCAGCCACGGTCTTTACTTCGTATGCGATACCCGAAAGAACGGGAAAATCTTCAGAAACGGCATTCTGCAGATCGGCAAGCATTTCCTCCGGCGTGGAGAACGGCAGCACGAGCGCCTGCTCGGAGAGGGAGAGCGACGGATTCTGATCGAGAATGATCTGCATTTCGGCACACTGGTCCGCAAGCTGCTGTGTTAAAAGGCGGGTCAGCTCCTCCGGTGAAGCGTCAACACCGACGCGGCTGCGGAGAAGATACGCATAGTAGGAAAGTCCGCCTTCCTGCCGGGAAAGACCGCCGGCGTTCTGCGTTCCTTTGCCGCGGAGTGAAGAAAGCGCATCGGAAAGAGAGCGGTAGGCGGGAAAAACACAGGAGATAAGGAGTTTTTCATGCGTCTGCAGACAGAGATTCCTTTCCGCCTCAGAAAACAGTGAAGACGCCTGCAGTTTATTCTGAAAAACGGTGTGGAGCAGATGGCTTTCCGGTGTATCCGCGTCGGCGAGAAAAGCACTGCACTGGCGGATAATGCCATCGACCGCAAGGTCATTCTGAAACACGCCCTGCCGGGATTTTTCCTGCTCGAGTGCGATGAGGTCGGAGAAATAGCGCGGGAGATCCTGCAGAAGATGGAGGTAGTCGGCGATATCCTGCTGTGTGCGGAACGGGTACTCTGCGAGCAGAATGGGAAGCTGTGCCTGAATCCCGAGCGACGGACCGAGCGGTTCCGCAAGAAGGCTGGTGCTGCCCGGCATTTTCTCGCAGTTCAGCTCGTAGAGCAGAAGATCGAGCGTGATCTGATTTTCCGCGGAGAGGCGGTTTCGATGAAAGGATGTGAGCGTTGTTTCCACACTCTGCAGCAGGGCATCATACGAGGTGCGGTCAGGGATGGAAACCGTGCCGAACGAGGCGGTGCCGGGGGCAATTCCGCGGGAAGCCGGATCAGCGAGGGTATAGTGGAGCGTGATGGCAGAAGAGGTTACCTCGGAGTGGAACCGTTCCTCCACATACGCGGAAAACCGGCGGTTCTCACCAGGGGAAAAGAACGGGGAAAAATACCAGAACAGCAGGGCGAAAAGAAGTCCGCCGCACAGAAGCAGAGGGAACAGGATGCGGCGGTGCAGAGAAGCTGGTTTCATAGAATAGGCTCCGGTGCGGACAGTTATCATAAAGTATGTAAAAAATGCTGATTTTATGCGCTTTTTCCGTGGCCTTTCATTTGACTTTCCAAAACGGCTTTGCTATAATCAGTAACGAATGAAATAAGGGACTTTTCAGTGCAGAACGGATTTGAAAAAGAATCCGCGAAGGTAAAAGAGAATCAGGTGGAAATCCTGAGCGATCCGGTCACTGTAAGCAGGGAGTGTTAGCTGCAGAAATGCCATTGTGCGAAATGCATGAGAAGGCGCGGCTGCCGTGAAGATCTGCGAGTCAGGAAACCTGCTGGAAAGGTTAGTGAATCGCTTCCGATGAAAGCATATATTCATGGAAAGATGTACGAAGTAAAATCGGACATCTGCTTTTTTGTCGCCATGCGTCCGAAAAAGAGCTCCGGTGGAGAAACTCTTTTGCAGAAAAAGCAGATGTCTGTTTGTCTTTTCGCAGAAAAAATGTGTCCTCAAAAACAAGATTACTTGCAGGGAGACATCATTGACGGGGACAGGCACCGCCCAGCTGCCTGAAAAAGTCAGACGGAATCCGGAGCAGATGCGCGAAGGAGATCCGAAGAAAAGGAGAAGTTATGAAAGGAAATTCAAGCAAATTTCTGGCACTGCTGCTGTCGGCGTCCATGATCATGAGCCCGACTGCCAGCGTATTAGCAGATACGCAGGAAAAAGCAGCACAGACAGAAAGCAGCGCAGCCGCAGAGGAAGCGCCGCAGAGCGAAGAAACAGCAGAGACGGCAGAACCGGAAACAACACCGGCAGAAACCGAGAGCAGTGAAAGCACTGCAGAGACTCCGGCAGAAGAGCCGACGGAAACACCGGCCGCGCCTGCAGAGGATCAGACACCGGCAGGATCTGACGAGACCGAGACACCATCCGCAGATGAGGATGCTTCGGAAGATACTGCAGAGGACACTGCAAAAGACGGTGAAGAGACTGCCGATACCACAGAAAAAGAGCCGGAAGCAGCAGATGAGACTTCCCAAGATGCTGAAAAAGAAACACCGGCAAAAGAAGAAACCAAAGATGCTGTAAAAGAGAATACCAGTCCGGCGGCAGAACAGCCGAAAACGGAAGTAAAAGAAACGACCAAAAATGAGGCATCCAATACAGCCGAGAAGAAAGAAACAAAAGCAGCGGAAGCAGCAAAACCGGCAGATGGTGAGTATGAGACTTCTGCAGAAGCAACCGGAAGCATGTTCCGTGTGATTTCTTCCAGACTCATCGTAAAAGATGGAAAACTGAAAGCATCCATTCTGCTGAGTGGAACCGGCTATGATTACCTGTATACGGGAACAGCAGCAGAAGCTGCCGCAGCAGATGAAAAGAGCTGGATTGCTCCGACAGGAAGCGAAACCTATACGGATACGAAGACCGGTGCAGAAAAGACCGGATATCGTTTTGAAATTCCGGTGGAAGAGCTTGACAAACAGATGGATGTTGCCGTTCGCTCAGCCAAGAAAAAAACATGGGCTGATAAAACTGTTACGATCCACAGCACCGATGCAATCCCGACGGTAACACCGGAACCAACCGAGACTCCAAGCGAAAATCCAGGTGAGGATTCCTCGAATAAGCCAGCCAGTGTAGAAGCACCGGTTACCAAAGGGGACGGCAGCGTATTCAAAATGTTCGTCATCTCCGAGGCAACAATGATCAACAAGGGTGATAAACTCGTTCTTACACTGAAAACAAACAACGTATCATTTGATAAACTGTATCTTGGAAAGAACGATGACCTTGCAAAAACACCGGCTATCCAGGGAATGCAGGAAGCAAACGGCGGTTATTCCTTTACATTTGAAGTAGATGCGGACAAAGCCGGCACAACCGTTCCGATCGTTCTTGGAAAGAAAGACGGAACCTGGTACACCAAACAGCAGCTTTATCTTGCAGTTCCGGGAAGTAAAACACCGGAAGTAACTCCGATACCGGAGCCGACCGAGACTCCGGTCCCGACTGCAACCCCGACTCCGAGTGAGACTCCGGTTCCAACCGCAACTCCAACTCCGGAACCGGCGAAAGTAGAAAACGGTATCTACAGCGGAACCGCGGAGACCGGCGCAGCTATGTTCAAAGTAGTCGGCGTAGAGCTGACCGTAAAAGACGGCGACATGAAAGCACGCATCACGTTAAGTGGTGTTGCCTACGATTATCTGTACATGGGAACACCGGAAGAGGCAGCTGCCGCAGACAAGAGTGCATGGATTGCAGGTGTCGGCACCGTTGATTACACAACAGCAGACGGCGAGACGAAAACAGGAATGCAGTATGATATTCCGGTAGCAGCACTCGATCAGGCACTTGTTGTTTCTTCCCATTCTGCAAAACGGGATAAATGGTATGCAAGAACCATTACTATTGCATCTTCCAGTCTGAAAAAGACCGCAGATCTTCCGGCAGATGAGACCAATAAAGTAGCAGATGGTATTTACAGTGCAGAGGCAACAACTAATGCAGCAATGTTCAAGGTAGTCGGCGTAAAACTGACCGCGAAAAACGGAAAAATGACAGCAGTTATCACCTTAAGCGGAAGCGGCTATGATTATCTGTATATGGGAACCGGAAAAGATGCGGCAGCAGAGAGCGGCGCATGGATCGCTTCCACCGGAAAAGTGGACTACACCTTAGACGGTGAAACCAAAACAGGAATGCAGTTTGAAATCCCGGTAGAAGCACTGGATCAGGAACTTGCTGTAGCAGCTCATGCAGTAAAGAGCGGCAAATGGTACGACAGAGCCATCACGATTGCATCTTCCAGCCTGAAAAAGACCGGAGACCTTCCGTCGGATGACAACAAGGGCGATACTCCGAAACCAACCCTCGTTCCGACCAAGACCCCAACCGTATCTCCATCCGAGACACCGGTTGTAAAACCGACCAGCACTCCGACTCCGGCACCGACCCAGAAACCGGCCGATACCAAACCGGAGCAGGAATCCAAATATGAGTCTGACTTAAGCGGCGGCACATCCAAAGTAGACAGTGCAACCACACTGGCAGACGGCGTTTACACACCAGACGGATTCTCCTTCTCCGGCGGATCCGGAAAGGTAACCATCTCCTGCAGCAAGATTACTGTAACGAACGGACAGGCTTATGCAACGATCGCATTCAGCAGTCCGTACTACGGATATGTAAAAGCAAACGGAAATAAATACATGGCAAATGTCAGCGGCGGAAGCAGCATCTTCACCATTCCGGTTGAGCTGAACAAGAACAATACCATCATCGGTATGACCACCAGAATGTCCGTTGCCCATGAGATTTCCTACAACATCTTCATCTCCCTGGCAGCAGCAAAGAAGGGCGGCAGCACTTCTTTCAGCACAGGATTTGTAAAAGCAGACGGAACAATCTCCACGATCAGCACCGATAACTCCAAGCTGGATACCACCGCTCCGGAGATCATGGGACTGGAATACAAAGCAGAGACAAAACTTGCTTACGCAGAGTACTTCAAGATGTATCATTACGACGAAGGTATCACCCTGCTGGAGATCGATATGACAAAAGATACCGAGCGTGATCCGGAGAAACAGACCGAGGACGACAAGAAAGCAGAAGATACCGATACCGCAGCAGCAGAGGATACCGCAGCAGCAACCGACGAGGAAGAAGCGGCAGCAGCATCCGATTCCAAAAAGACCAGCACTGAGAAAGCGAAAGATCTGACCGAAAAGACGAAAGAGCTGTACGAAGGCAATGTTGTCAAATATCTGATCGTTCCGAAAGATGTTGAGATTCCGGCAGGACTGGACAAAGATATGATCGTGATCCAGCTTCCGGTTGAGAAAGCATACGTAGCATCTGAGGATGCCCTGAAACTTCTCGACGAGCAGTTAGACGCAGCAGAGAGCATTAAAGCAGTCGGCATGGAGCAGAAAGACTGCCAGATCGAAAAAATTGCAAAAGCAATGGAAGACAAAAAAATCTCCTTCGACGGAGCATTCGATGATCTGGACTACAAAGCTCTGGTAAAAGACGAAATCGACTTTGCAATTCTTCCGTCTGAGTTCCTTCCGGGAAATGCAAAAGATGAGGAAGATACTGACGCAGCCGACGAGACCGCAGATACCAAAGCTGAGGATCAGAAGGACGATAAAGACGATAAGACAACGGATGAGAAAGCAGACGAAGACAAGACTACGGAAGAACTTCTGAAAGAGGAAAATGAGCGTCTGTCCGACACCGCAGAGCGTCTGGCAACCCTGACCATTCCGATGCTGGTTGACCGTTCCGCAGACGAGAAGACCGATCTTGCGAAAGCAGAGTGGCTGAAAGTCTACGGCGTGATCTTCGGATGCGAGGATCAGGCAAACGAGCTGTTCCAGCAGATGGTAAAGGCAGAAGAGAATAAATAAGTACAATAATTTGCAGCAAAAAATGAGAAAGGGCTGCTGCCGTATGGCAGCGGCTTTTTCTTTAAGAAAGGAATATCAAATGACAGGAAAAAACGAAAGAAAGCTGAAAAAATGGGCCGCACTTTTTCTTGCAGCAGCGATGTCACTGACGGCCTGCGGCAGCACCGCATCAACGGGAAGCAGCACATCGTCCGCGTCGGGCACTTCGGCAGTTTCTGAGAGCAGCACATCCACAGCATCCGCAGCAGACGTTTCCGAAAGCCGGACGGAGAGCACATCCGTCTCGGAAAGTACGGCTGAAAGTGAAAGCACCTCCGAAGCCACTGCTGCGAGCAGCACCTCCGGGAGTGATACCGCATCCGCGGATGGTTTCGCAACGACAGACGATGTCAGCGACGCACCGGACATCACCGGAATCACCATCGAGAGCAAGATGGTCCTGAATTACGCCGAGTGCTTTAACGTATACTACTGCACAGACGGTTATAAACTGATCGATGTCAAAGACGGCGCGCAGTATCTGCTCGTCCCGGACGGAAAAGAGGCGCCGGATGACCTCGATTCCGATGTAATTGTAATCCATCAGCCGCTGGAACGCATCTACATGGCAGCAACCTCTCCGATGGCGCTGTTCGATGCCATCGACTCCCTCGATACGATTCGTCTCTCCGGTGAAACCGCAGACAACTGGTACGTACAGGATGCCGTTGACGCGATGAATGCCGGAACGATGATCTTCGCCGGAAAATACAGTGAGCCGGATTACGAACTTCTGGTCAGTGAGAACTGTGATCTGGCCATTGAATCCACGATGATCCTCCATTCCCCGAAGGTACAGGAGATGATCGAGATGCTCGATATTCCGGTCTTCATCGACCGTTCCAGCTACGAATCCCAGCCTCTTGGCAGAACCGAATGGATCAAACTCTACGGTGCCATGCTGGACAAAGAGGAGGAGGCAGCCGACTTCTTTGCAAATCAGGCAAGTGTTGTGGAAAATCTGAAGGATTTCCAGAATACCGAAAAAACGGTCGCTTTCTTCTATATTAATACGAGCGGAGCTGCCGTTGTGCGGAACCCGGAGGACTATATTTCCAACATGATCGAGCTTGGCGGTGCGCGCAACGCCTTCCGTGATCTCCAGGACGACAGCGGAAAAACATCCGTGCCGATCACGATGGAGCAGTTCTACGATACGGCCGAAGATGCGGACTACCTGATCTACAACGCAAGCATCGATTCCACCGTCAAAACCCTGGACGACCTGCTGGCAAAGGATTCCATGTTTGCCGATTACAAAGCAGTCAAAGAGGGCAACGTCTGGACAACCGAGAAATCGATGTATCAGGCAACCGATAAAATTGCACAGTTTACCAACGACATTAACCTTCTGGTAACGGGCGGCGATCCGGATCAGATGGTATTCTTAAGAAAATTATCCTGATGGAGGAACGTATGTCAGAGAAAAAAAATATGACGGGAAAAGAGAACAGTTTCCATATGGAAAACTTCCGGCGCCGTTCGCGGTATGCCGCTGTGTTCCTGGTGCTGATTCTGGCGTTCGCCGCCATCACCGTGCTGAATATCAATTCCGGAAACGTAAATATTTCGATTCCGGAAATTTTCCGGATTCTGCTGCGGCGGACCGGAGAGGGGAAAGAGTACAATATTATCTGGAAAATCCGCCTTCCGCGTATTCTGATGGCGGCAATCCTGGGCGGTGCTCTGTCCCTGTCGGGCTTCCTTTTACAGACTTTCTTTGAAAACCCGATTGCCGGTCCGTTTGTTCTTGGAATTTCCTCGGGAGCCAAAATGGTCGTGGCGCTGACCATGATCTTTTATCTGGAGTGGGCGCGCAATATCACATCTTACACGATGATTGTTGCAGCATTCTTAGGATCCCTTCTCTCCGTCGGCTTCATTCTGCTGATGTCCCGACGGATCAAAAATATGGCAGGACTTCTCGTCGGCGGTATTATGATCGGTTACATCTGCTCGGCGGTCACGGATTTTGTTGTCACCTTCGCGGAGGATTCCGATATCGTCAACCTCCACGGCTGGTCACAGGGAAGCTTCTCCGGCATGAGCTGGAGCAACGTAGCGATCTCTGCGGCTGTGATCGGCATCACCTTTGTCATCACGTTCCTGATGGCAAAACCGATCGGTGCATATCAGCTCGGTGAGGCGTATGCGCAGAGCATGGGTGTCAACATCAAAGTATTCCGCATCGCGCTGATTCTGCTTTCGAGTATTCTCTCCGCATGCGTCACCGCATTTGCCGGTCCGATTTCGTTTGTCGGCATTGCCGTCCCGTTCCTCGTCAAACAGAGCCTCGGCACATCGCGTCCGCTCGTCGTAATCCCGGGAACGTTCCTCGGCGGAGCCGTCTTCTGTATGATGTGCGACCTGATCGCGCGTATGGCGTTTGCACCGCTGGAGCTGTCCATCAGTACGGTCACATCGATCTTTGGTGCGCCGGTCGTCATTTTCATGATGCTGCGCCGGAAAAGGGGGTAAGAGAATATGAATGAATATTATTTTCATCTGGACCACCTGACGGTCGGCTATGATAAGAAGCCGCTGATCAAAGATATCTGCATCGGCATCGAAAAAGGCGAGATCGTTACGCTGATCGGACCGAACGGTTCCGGTAAATCAACGATTCTGAAAAGCATCACCCGCCAGTTAAAGCTGGTCGGCGGAAATGTGGAGTTTGACGGGAAAAACCTGCATGAGCTTTCGTTCCGCGAGTTGTCCACGAAGATGGCCGTTGTGCTGACGGAGCGCATGAAGCCGGAGCTGATGACCTGCCACGATATCGTGGCAACGGGCCGCTATCCGTACACCGGACGGCTCGGCATGCTGACCCGCGAGGATGAGGAGAAGGTCGAGAAGGCGATGCGCGCCGTTCATGCCGAAGAGCTCGGCGGCCGCGATTTCAACGCCATCAGCGACGGCCAGCGCCAGAGAGTGCTTCTTGCGCGTGCGATCTGTCAGGAGCCGGAGGTCATCATCCTCGACGAGCCGACTTCTTTCCTCGATATCCGCCACAAGCTGGAACTGCTCGCGATTCTGCGCCGCATGGCAAAGGAGAAGGGCATCACCGTCATCATGTCGCTGCATGAGATCGATCTGGCACAGAAAATTTCAGATAAGATCATCTGCGTCAAGGGCGATGCTATTTCCCATTTCGGCGCACCGGAGACAATTTTCCGCGAGGATATCATCCGCGAACTGTACGAGATTGACAATGGTTCGTTTGACCCGTGCTTCGGAAGCATCGAGCTGCCGCGACCGGAGGGAACACCGCGCGTCTTTGTCCTCGCAGGCGGCGGAACGGGAATCCCGGTGTTCCGGAAACTGCAGAAGGAAAATGTCCCGTTTGCGGCAGGCGTCCTGTATACGAACGATATCGATTACCAGCTTGCCCGCATTCTGGCGATGGAGACGGTAACCGAAGTACCGTTCCAGGAGATCAGCGACGAGGCATTTGCCCGCGCCTGCGAGCTGATGAAGAGCTGTGAACGTGTCATCGACACCGGCGTCCCGGTGGGCATGTGCAACCGCCGGATCGAAGAGCTTAGGGCAGAAGCAAAGCGGCTTGGAAAGCTGGCAGAGTAAAACAAAGAAAAATCCAATCAAAATCTCCTGTCTGGGAACGAAACAATCGTTTTCCGAACAGGAGATTTTCTTTTTGCAGCCATTGTAAAAACAGTAAAAGAACACGAAAAATGTAATATTAAATTGTACGAAAAATTCACACAATTCAAGTCAAAAACCAACAGAGATTGACACTTAAAAAGTCAAGTGCTTTGTAAAATCTTTTGGCGAAATAACGGTTTTCTCTGTTATGACCAAAACACGCGTTCTGATTTCGCAAGATTTAAACACATGCTTTCCACACCGTTTTTCGTGGATAATGTGGATAACTCGGTGTATAACTTGTTTTTAGGCATGTTTTCGGTGGTTAACTATGTGGATAACTTGTGGACGAGATGTTTATAAAATTGGCCCGTGTGGAAAAAAACCGGTTTCTTTGTGCAATTTCGACAAAAAGAGGTTTTAAAGTTTTGCACGACTGACATGAAAGGTTTTTCAGATTTCAGAAAATACGGGAAAACAAAAAAAAGCAGGCAGTTCTCCGTACAATACGAAGAATGCCTGCTTTTGCTGTATTCTATTCGAAAGAAGCCATCAGTGGCTGATCAGATATTTCTCTACCGAAGTCACACAGTTCGCGCCGTCGGCGGCTGCCGTGATGATCTGACGGAGCTGCTTCGTGCGGACATCGCCTGCGGCGAACACGCCCGGCACGCTCGTCACACCGTCCTCGCCGGCTTTGATGTAGCCAGCCTCATCGGTTTCTACGGTGCCTGCGATCAGTGCGGAGACCGGAACGATGCCGACGGCAATAAACACGCCGTCTACCGTGATCATACCGGCTTCCCCTGCCTTTTTGTTCGTTACCTTCACGCCGGACACCATCTCGTTTCCCTCGATGGAATCCACAACCGTATCCCACACCATTTCCACATTCGGCAGTGCCAGCAGTGCATCCTGGAGAACACCGGCTGCCCGCAGTTCATCGCGGCGGTGGATCACGTAAACCTTTTTGCACGTTCTGGCAAGGAAAATCGCATCCTCCACGGCGACATCGCCGCCGCCGATAACGGCAACGGTTTTGTCTTTGAAAAATGCGCCGTCACACGTTGCACAGTAAGAGACGCCCATGCCGGAGAGTTCCTTTTCACCAGGTACATTTAACGCGCGGTGCTCCGCACCGGTTGCAAGAATGACCGTTCTGGCATGATACTCATTTTTTCTTGTGCGGACAATCTTGATCTCTTCGTCAAGAACAAGCTCCTTCACACGCTCGCGGGAAAATTCCGCGCCCATTTTTTCAGCGTGTGCGCGCAGCGTGCTTCCGAGATCCATGCCGCTGATGCCCGGAAGGCCGGGATAGTTGTCTACTTCATAGGTATTCAGCACCTGGCCGCCGCTTGCAAAGTTTGCCTCAATCGTAAGAGAGGAGAGCTTTGCGCGTTTCGCATAAATCGCGGCAGAAAGACCCGCCGGGCCGGAGCCGATGATGATAACGTCGTATAAGTTTTCCATAAAAATCCTCGTTTTCGTCTGTAGTAAGCTGCCATGCAGCCATTTTTCTGAAAGTATCGTTACGGAGCCGGTGTTTCGGACGGTTCCTGACTGTCGGAAACGGAAGATGAATCTTCCGCGGAAGTTTTTTCAGCTTCTTCTTCCGGCGTTTCCGGCTGGTTGTGAACCACCTTGATGCTGCGTACCAGCTTCAGATCGTTGTCGATGCCGACTTCAGTGTAGTCCAGCTTTTCGTCATCACTATAGAATGTGTAGAGTGTCAGGTTACTATCCTCTTTTTCCGTTTTTTCTGATTTGGCATCCCCTGCCTTCGTCAGAAAATCGCTCTCGGAAGTGCCGAGCGTGATGCCGTTTGTGATTGAAATCGGAATCTTTGTCGTATCGAGATCGCCGTACAGCGAAGTAACGAAACAGTTGCGCACTGTCGTCGCCTCCGCGCCGTAATTATGTACGGTGCAGTAAAGTTTCTGACCGCCCTTTTCCAGCGTGACGTAGCCGTATTTTCCGTTTAAAACGGCCGTATCGGACTCTTTCGTATTGACGGTCCAGTCGTGGTCCAGAAGTTCACTGACCGGAACGGGAAGATGATAGAGTACATCGTCAAAGCGGACGGTCCAGTCGTTGATTTCACTGCTGTCGGCTTCCGGTGCCTGGTAGGCCTCCACTTCCGGTGTTGTGGCATCGCTGACACCATCGAGCGCTTCTGCATCAGCCGTGGTCGTAAAGTTCTGCATATCGAGGGAATACAGAATTCCCGTTTCGTTATCGAAGCCGAGCGTGATCGTCTGGTACAGCCCGTACTCATACGTGAACTGCACAGAGGTATCGGCCTCATAACGGTCCTTTGGCGCACCGTAGATGCTTTCCACATCCTCCATCAGCGACTGCTGCAGGGTGACGCCGTTCGGCAGGCCGACATAGATATTCTGGCCCTCAGCGGTCGAGGTATCGATGTGAATGCCTCCGATCAGGCATTCCGCCACTGGCTTTGCCGTGGTGTCCGGATTGGCAATATCGACGGTAATCTGGTTTCCGTCCTTTTCAAAGCTTTCGCCCTCTGAGAAGGATTCCGGCTGGATTTCCTTTGTGTCGTCGCCGCTGTAGACCCAGCCAAGCGCTGTAAAATCCGCGTAGGATTCCGGAATTTCGTATGTATCGCCCCAGATGGCAAGCTGAAAACTGTTCAGGTTCTTCGAGAGATCCACATCGTATTCCGGAATCTCATCGGAATCGCCGGAGGCCGCCAGATTGTCTTCGGGGTCGTCATCGTCGGTACTCTGACTGATGGTTGTGATCGGAATCGTTTCTGTTTTCTTTCCGCAGCCGCTCGTTCCCACGAGGAAAGCGGCAAATACTGCTGTTAAAACCCAACGGTATTTTTTCATCAAAACCTCCTCATAATAAATGGTTAAAAATATTTGAAAGTTACTTCATGTAAGTAACGATATCAGTTCCCCCTATTCTATCACATTCCGCTTCGTTTTCCAATGTCTGAAGCGGATTTGAGAAAAATGGTTTTTCAAAAGCGCGGTACGGAATACATATTTAGTAAGGAACTGGAAAGGGCAGAAGTCTGGGAGGAGGCTGTGTATGCGTTTTACAAAAATGCAGGGCTGCGGAAATGATTATATCTATGTAAATGCCATGGAGGAGCGGGTGGAGAGTCCGGGGCGGCTGGCAAAAGCGGTAAGTGACCGCCATTTCGGCATCGGCGCGGACGGGCTGATTCTGATCGGGGCATCCAAAACAGCAGATTTTTCGATGGAAATGTACAACGCCGACGGCTCGAAGGGCGCGATGTGCGGCAACGGCATCCGCTGTGTGGGAAAATACGTGTACGAGCATGGGATGACGAGAAAAACGACGCTGACTATCGAAACCGGCAGCGGAAACCGTGTGATTCATCTGCAGACGGGGGAGAATCTGAATGAGATCTGTCAGGTGACAGTGGAGATGGGAACGCCGGAATTCCGCGCCGCACAGATCCCCGTTGTTTCTCTGGGGGAATATGTGCTGGAGCATAAAATTACCGTGTGCGGGGAAAATTATACGATGACCTGCCTTTCGATGGGAAATCCGCATGCGGTGATTCCGGTGGAAGATGTGAAAAAAATATCCATTGCAAAGACCGGTTCCGCTTTTGAACACCTTTCCTGCTTCCCGGACCGTATCAATACAGAGTTTATCCAGACTTTAGATCAACACACAATAAAAATGAGAGTCTGGGAACGTGGGAGCGGTGAAACGCTGTCCTGCGGAACGGGAGCGTGTGCGGCAGCCGTCGCGGCGATGCTTTCCGGCTGTGTTTCGGAGGGAGAAACTGCCGTAGAACTGCGCGGCGGCAGGCTTTTCGTTACATGGGACCGGACGAAAAATAAGGTCCTTCTGACCGGCCCGGCCGAGACCGTTTTTGAAGGAACGCTTGCAGAACGAATTTGAAAAATGCAGATTTCTGTCTGCACGAAAGAGCAGTATGCAATATTCTGAAAATAAAAACTTACAGGAAATGCCTTTTCTTTTCAAAAGAAACATGCTACAATATGTGGTACCCGCTACAAGAAAAGGGTGGGGGACACACAAGATATAGTGTTTGATTTGGAGGACACCACAATGGTTTATATTATCAAAAAGGACGGCACCAAAGAAGAATTCGACGCGCAGAAGATCGTTCGTGCCGTAAATAAATCCGCACAGAGAATCCTGTATACCTTCTCACAGCAGGAGATTGACTTTATCTGTAAGTTCGCAACCGAGCACGTATATTCCCTTGGAAAGACCGAAATTCCGATCAGCGATATGCACAATATCGTGGAGGGAGCACTCGAAAAAGTAAACCCGGCTGTGGCAAAAAGCTACCGCGATTACCGCAATTACAAAACTGATTTTATCCATATGATGGACGAGGTCTACACGAAGAGCCAGTCCATCCGCTACATCGGCGACAAGAGCAATGCCAACACCGACAGCGCCCTCGTTGCAACGAAGCGAAGCCTGATTTTCAACGAGCTGAACAAAGAGCTGTACCGCAAGTTCTTCATGAACCGCAACGAGCTGCAGGCCTGTAAGGACGGTTACATCTACATCCACGACCAGTCCGCACGTCTCGATACCATGAACTGCTGTCTGTTCGATGTCGGAAACGTTTTAAAAGGCGGTTTCGAGATGGGAAATGTCTGGTACAACGAGCCGAAGACACTCGACACCGCATTTGATGTCATGGGTGATATCGTCCTCAGCACCGCTGCACAGCAGTACGGCGGCTTTACCGTGCCGGAGGTGGACAAGATCCTTGCTCCGTACGCACAGAAGAGCTACGATTACTACGTAAAAGAGTTCCTGAAATATACCGACGCATCCTGGGAGGGTGCACAGGAGAAAGCCATCGAGTATGCGATCGACAAAGTAAGAAGAGAGTGCGATCAGGGATGGCAGGGGATTGAGTATAAACTGAACACTGTCGGCTCTTCCCGCGGTGATTATCCGTTCGTTACCGTGACCCTTGGCCTTGGAACGAGCATGTTCGAGAAGATGATTTCCATCTCCCTTCTCGAGGTCCACAAAAACGGACAGGGCAGGAAAGGCCACAAAAAGCCGGTGCTCTTCCCGAAAATCGTCTTCTTATATGACAAGGCAATTCACGGAGAGGGCGGCATCGCAGAAGATGTCTTTGAGGCAGGACTTGACTGTTCCTCTAAAACCATGTATCCGGACTGGCTGTCGATGAGCGGCGAGGGCTACATCGCCGAGATGTACAAGAAATACAAGAGAGTCATCAGCCCGATGGGATGCCGTGCTTTCCTTAGCCCGTGGTACGAGCGCGGAGGCATGGAGCCGGCAGATGAGAACGACAAACCGGTCTTTGTCGGACGTTTCAACATCGGAGCCGTTTCCCTTCATCTTCCGATGATCCTGGCAAAATCCCGTTCCGAGAACCGCGATTTCCACGAAGTGCTTGATTTCTACCTCGAGATGATCCGCGATCTGCACAAACGGACCTACGATTACCTCGGCGAGATGCGTGCATCCACGAACCCGCTGGCTTACTGCGAGGGAGGTTTCTACGGCGGCCACTTAAAACCGTCCGACAAGATCCGCCCGCTGTTAAAGCCGATGACCGCATCGTTCGGCATCACGGCGCTGAACGAGCTGCAGGAGCTTTACAACGGAAAATCTCTTGTTGAGGACGGACAGTTCGCACTCGACACGCTGAAATATATCAACGACAAGGTTGCCGAGTTTAAGAAAGAGGACGGCATCCTCTATGCGATCTACGGCACACCGGCAGAATCCCTGTGCGGCCTGCAGATAGAGCAGTTCCGCAAACAGTACGGCATCGTCCGTAACGTTTCGGACCGCCCGTATGTGAGCAACAGTTTCCACTGCCACGTAACCGAGGATATCACCCCGATCCAGAAACAGGATCTCGAGGGACGTTTCTGGGAGCTCTGCAACGGCGGAAAAATCCAGTACGTGCGCTATCCGGTCGGCTACAACAAAGGCGCGATCAAGACGCTGATCGAGCGTGCGATGGAGCTCGGCTACTACGAGGGCGTCAACCTGTCCCTGGCTTACTGCGATGACTGCGGCCACCAGGAACTCGACATGGATGTCTGCCCGGTCTGCGGTTCCAAGAACCTGACGAAGATTGACCGTATGAACGGCTATCTTTCCTACAGCCGTGTCCATGGCGACACACGTCTGAACGAAGCAAAGATGGCGGAAATTGCAGAGAGAAAATCCATGTAATCATCCAAGAAATAATCAATGGAACAATCAATGGAATAATCAAAAGCCTCTGAGAAAAGTCCGGTGTGAATGTGACTTTCCTCAGAGGCTTTTTGGGTATTGCATCTGGTGGAAGCTGCCGGCGGCAGGGACTGCAGATGATGTGAGAATTAATCTTCGACATCGCGGGTAATATTGCGAACCCAGATGTACTTTTTATAATGATGATAAACGGCAGGAAGCTTTACAATTTCATCGAGATTTACAATGCAGTAAACCACCATAACCGGAAGCTTCAGCCAGAATGCGGCAAGAAAGCCAAGCGGTACAGAAAAGCACCACATAGCGCCGATGTTTCCCTGCATATCAAATTTCGCATCGCCTCCGGCACAAAAGATACCGTCGAGAACGGTGGTGTTGACCGATTGTGCCATCAGGTTCAGACCGCAGAAGAGAAGCATGTACTGCAGGTACTCGGCTGCGGTATCGGAAAGTGGGGCAAAATGAACGATGGCTGGGGAAATGAGCATCAGCAGGCCGCCGGTCACAATGCCGATGGCAATGGAGAGATGGCTTAAACGTCCTCCATACTCGCGGGCTTTTTCCAGCTCGTTCGCGCCGAGCAGATTTCCGATCAGAACCCCGGCACCACCGCTCACACCGCGGATCAGGCAGGAGAGAAGGCTCTTGGCAATCGAGGTGATGGAGTTTGCCGCAACGGCATCGCTTCCCATATGTCCCATGATAACGGAGTACAGAACGTAGGCAATTCCCCAGACGAGGGAGGCCGCAAGCACGGGAAGCGTGTAGCGCCAGAAGTCTTCTGAAAGTATTTTCCCTGCGGAAGAGAAGAGGCGGTTCCAGAGAATCCGTACACGCTCCGGTTTCTTTGTCTCGAGATAAGCCCAGATCAGTTCCACAACGCGGGCAGCTACCGTTGCATAAGCTGCTCCGCGGATCCCAAGTGCCGGAGCACCGCAAAGACCGTAGATGAGGATGGCATTTAAAATGATGTTCAGTACAACCGCAGTGGAACTGATGCGGGAGCTGACTGCTGCATGACCGGTGTTTTTCAGCAGGATCAGATAGACCTGCGAGATACCGCAGAGTACGTAGGAGAGTGCAACAGCGCGTAAATACTGGCTTCCGCTTGCAACCAGGGCCGCATCATTTGTAAAGATGCGCATCAGTATTTCGGGACAGAAACCGGCAAGGATGGTAAACAGGCCGGAGAACAGCAGGTTGGTGCGAAGTGCGATCGGAATCACTTTTTCGATCGAAGCGGCATCCTGTTTCCCCCAGTACTGCGCTGCCATAATACCGGCGCCCGCCGCGATGCCTGAGATAAAAAGGCTCAAAACAAACTGCACCTGTCCGGCCAGTGAAACAGCAGACAACGAAGTCTGATCAATCCAGCCCAGCATGATCGCATCCGTTGCGCTGACGAGAGCCAGCATAAAATTCTGGATCGCAATCGGAAGGACGAGGAGTTTTAGTTTCTGGTAAAATTCGTCCTTAAAATTCATTCGTGTTTTCATAAAAATTCCCCCAAAGTATAAATAGTAGTTTTTGCTGTATTATAGCGGAAAGAAAATGGGAAAACAATGGCTAAAACAAGCTATTTTCTGGTCAATGTTGACATTCCCTGTATAATATAGAAGAAAAAGAACTTTTCCGGTGCCCGTGTCCGGTACGCCGGAAAGCGGAGAAGAAGTTTGATCAGAAAATCAGGTTTCCTTCAGCAGAAACTCCAGGATTTCTGCTATCAGAATAAATATGCCGGCAGCGGCTGTCTTTATAAAATCCAGAAATCCATGCAGGAGCTGGAGAAGCTTTTGAAAAAGAAAGATAAGAAACGGAAGTAGGTTCGGCTGCCATTGGAGCCGTCGTCGAAACAAACGGAAATATACGAAAAAATTGTGAAATTTAATAGAATTATAAGACCTGTTTTCGCTGTTTTTAACAAAAGTAAAGAAACAGTGAAAAAAAGGTTGCTTTTTTCGGCAGAATCCTTTATAATCTTATTTGTGTTCAGCGAGTGGATCATCCAATGAAACACAGAAAAACAAAAGTAAGCGCCTTTAGCTCAGTTGGTAGAGCAGTAGACTCTTAATCTATTTGTCCAGGGTTCGAGTCCCTGAAGGCGCATCGAAAGCACTGTTTTTGCAGACCTGAGAGCTGCGGGGACGGTGTTTTTCTTGTTTTACGGGCGGAATACCGAAAATCTACGTATCAACTTTTCCTATCATCATAGCATCCCCAAACCTTTAGGAATGTAGCCGAAACGTTACATTTGTCAGTATACCATACATATATGAAGTAATCCAGTTCTTTTTTTCTGTACTATTCCTCGTAAATAAATCCATCATCTGTAAGGTATATGCATCCATATGGCTCTGCTATGCATCCGTCCGAATCTAGTTTCCCATATACGGCACAAGCATAATATGAACCGGCATGAACTATTCCGGTGCCATCTCCGCATTTAATAGTGAACCATCTGTATCCGCTATTTCTCACAACCTCTTCTGCAAACGCTCTGTACTCCTCCTCTGTTATTCCCTTTAAGGTGTCCTTGTTAACTTCAATGTATGCCATCAGGCTATCGCCTACTATTTTAGATTGCAGCTCTGCATCAATCAGCGGATTGCCTGTTTCATTTTTCCCAGGTATGATAACACTTTCCGGGACTTCCTGTGCACTTGTTTGAGCTTTTGAATCGCTTTTCTGGGCTTTGCATACATTTTCTTCGGTTTTGATAACATTTTTTGTATTTTCCTGCGTGATTCCGTATTTCTGTGCTACCATCTGTTTCCTTTTTTCGGCACTGTTCTCGCTTATAGCAAAGGCGGCACATGCCAGTACCGCCACAATTACAAGAACCGCCATCGCTCTTGTTTTCTTCATTCTCTCTGCTCCTTTTAAGCTAATATTTTGTAATTTTGGATATGTGATACCCGGAACAAACACGTTTTACATACTCCATAATCATCTGTCAAGAAGTAATAGTTCTTCGGTAAATACAAATTCGGGTCGTTCCGATACCGTTCATCTCCCGATTTTCTTAGATACCCCTCGTGCTCTGCTCCATCGAATAGTCTGACCTTTATTTTTCGTCCCAGGTTTTCTTCCAGTGTCTTTCTATTCATCCTGCACGCCTCCCATCTTATAAGTTGGTTGCCACAGCATAACTATTTTTCTGTCCACCTGGTCTACAAAGCCTATTTTTCCATCGTAAATAGTAAGATTCAGACCATGTTTAATGCAGGCAGCTTCTATCTCTTTCTGCAATTCCACTGCTTTTCCTTGTGCCTTTGTCATTTTATGCCTCCGTTCCGTCTACCTTTGTGCTTCTTTCTGCATTCCCTGCCTCTCTTACACTTTATCGGGCAATCAGGCATTCGCCTTTTATCAGCCTCCCCGGTATCTAGCCGGACTTCACTTCCGGTTATATAGCATCCAGCAAATTCTACATCGTCTGCCATTGGAGCCGTCCAAAAAGGACACCAGGTGCATGATTCGGGCAGATGCTCTGCCTTGATTTTGAATCCGAATTTTTCATAATTTGCAAGCATCGTTATTCCTCCTGCCTATCCAGTATTGTATGCTTTCCCTTATGTTTGCAATCTCTTTTACAGTCCAGGCATCTCTCTTCGTGTGGGTTCATCCTTGCATAATTGCAATACATATATATGTTTTGTCTTTCATTGATACTTGGAACCAAATATATTTTCCGCATCGTTCTGCCTCTTTCCGCTTAACGAGAGATACATTTTACCAGCCTATTGTATTCGTCCATCTTATCTGTCGGTACAAGTCCGATTTCTTCTGCCTCCGCATACACAACTGTATAATTTTTCACGATTAAATCGCAGACTTCAATTTCTGACATTACAGCAATCTCTTCTGCTGTAGCTAATTTGCTATCCAGTGCCAACTGCCGGATGCGTCTTTCCATTCCAATATAGTTTAATTTATCTCTCAATTCTCTGCCTGTCATGTTTTCACTCCTCCTGCCATATCTATTTTTACATCCATCGCATGATTTTCTGCCGCATTTATAGGTATGTATATACTGCTTGCATTCCTTGTCTTTCATTACGCACCTCTAACTGATTCTAATTGAACGGTAAGCCGGTATCATCATCTGGAACGCTCATAAACTCATCGCCATTCGGAGTTGACATCTGACCGGCTCCCTGCGCTTCGCTACTTCCTTTGCTCTCTGCGAACTCCTGCTCCTCCACTGTTATTTCAGTGGTATATACTTTCTGGCCGTCCTTGTTTGTATAACTTCCTGTTGTGATTCTTCCAGAAATAACAACTTTCGTTCCTTTTCTGAAATACTTCTCGGCAAACTCCGCCTGTTTTCCAAACGCTACACAAGGGATAAAATCTGCGGTTGGTTCTCCGTCTCTCTTAAATTTTCTGTCTACGGCAATAGTATATCTTGCTACTGCTGTATTTCTCCCCTGCGAATATCTAACATCCGGGTCGCGTGTAAGGCGGCCTATCTCGATTGCTTTATTCATTTTTAGCCTCTCTTTCTTTTACCAGCAACTAACTGATGCACCATATTTTCGAGCCAGTTTACGGTTATAACCTTTAGTTCCGCCCCCCCTCCCGATTGTAATATAAGCTGTTCTTCTGCTATTCATTTTCACATCTACAGGGCTGCCGCAAGTGAAGCATTTATAAGTAAATTCCGCAGTATTCATGTTTGTCATATACTTAAATTCATTGCCACACTTGCACTTCGTATAAAGTGGTTTGAGGTTTACAAGTTCCATTTCGTTGCCACAGTCACATTTATAGGATTTAATTTTTTCTTTTGAGCAGAACCCTTTTTCTCTTCCGCACTTATCGCATTTGATATACAGAAAGCCTTTGTATCCGTCAGGATGTTCCACATCCTGCGGCGTTTCTTTTTTCTCCGGTTCTTTCTTCCATCCCGTACCAAACAAGCTGTCATTCCGGCTGTGAGGCTTTTCTTGCATTTTCTTCACAAACTCATGCGCTGTAATACTTTCTTCGGTTTTTTCTTCTTTCCCGGTTTTAGCATCCGAATTATTCTTAATGCCTCCAACTGTCTTGATTTTATTATGGAATCTCATGGCATTATTAAGCAATGACATAGCATCTGCCTCTTCCATCTGAAATGTATTTTCTCCGTATCCACTAATGATTTTAACTTCCATCTTTTTCGACTCCTTATCTTATATTTTTCTTCAAATCGCAAATAATTTCATTTATCGTATCAACCCACTGTTCTAGCTCTTTCCAGTTTTTCTGTTCTCCTGTAAAAGGTCCAATGTTCAACAACCTTTCAGTTACAGATAGTTCTTTTGCTCTGCGCTGTTTTTCGCTTTCCAGAAGATGCTTCACACATTTCCTGTAAGCCTCTTCATCGAATGGCTTTCTTTCATGCTCATACGCACTGTACTCTGCCGGATTGCAACCAGCTATTTTTGACATTTCCATCATTGATATTTTCGCATCTCTCCTCAATGCTGCTATGTAACCTGCGTACATTCCTTTTTGACTATTGATGTTCTGTATTTTAATCCTTTCCTGCATAGCCTTTGTTTCCGTAGCCTTAATTAGTTGTCGTACTCCGCATTTTCCATTTTCGCAATCGTACAAGAATCCGTTTTTCCCTCTTGCTCCATCCCAAAATCCAACCACTCGTTTAGACGGTTCATTGCAATGCTCGCATTTTCTATTTATCAGCATTTTCAGTCCTCCCTCGGCTTATTCAAAGTATCCAGATGCTTTATCAGACATTGAACGCATCCTTTCTGTTGAAACCCTGGTTTGCATACCATTTCAACCGGTATAGGACAACTATGAACATTTGAAATAATATATTCTGCAAGCACTTTTTCTCCTGCTCTTGCCTTTTGTAATCTTTTATTCGCCGTATCCAGCCGATTATCTACATGGCCTATGAAATCTGCCATTATCCGCATAGTTTCTTTGCAAAACTCTTCGTTGATTCGATACTCCTTATGTGTGAAATCATGCAGGAATAAGTCTATTCGCCGTTTCAACTCATTTTTATTTTTTATATCCATCTTTTCTGCGCCTCCTGTATTTTATAGAACACTTGCGGCAGCAATATTTCTTTCCTGGAATATCAGTCTGAAATATTTTCTTGCAATACAAGCACTTTCTTTCCTCCATCTTCTAACCTCCACTCATATCGAATAGGTCAAACAACGTAAGCTGTCCGGTAGGCAGTACCTTTTCTTCTGGAATCTTTTTCAGGTATTCCTCTATCTGTTTGCGACAATATTTAAAGCTGTCCTGGTATCTTTCCGGGTGTTCGTGCCGCCTCATTCCGACATAATCATTCCCATTGATAAAACTCTGCAATCCTGTAATATATTCCATAACCGCACCGATATGGCACTGTTCTTTTTGCCTTTCGTTCAACTTTCCAAGATTCTGCATGATAAAAATATAATTTTCATCTGCCTTGTAAACCAGGAGAGAGCTTTTCGCATTTTCCCTGATTTCATTCATTCTCGCCATATAATAATTGTCTACCCGTGGCGGTGTTTCTCTGAAATATTCTTTCGGATAGTCCTTTTCTTCCAACTCCTCCTGGCACTTCCGCTTGTCATATATGATATGGTTCCGCACAATATTCATGTTGAAGCCATCTTCGTATAATGGGTCGCTGCCTCCATGCGTGTTTAGGTATTCCCATCTTTGAAAATCTTTCTGCAAATTTTCCTGCAATTCCTCTGCTCTCGTCCTTTTCTTCGCCATTCTACACCTCTTTTCTATCCCCTCCCCGGCATCCATGGGTGCCGGGATGAGAAGATTGATAGATTTCTATGCAATGGTACAAGCCGGAGCGCAGCGAATAGCCCAGCTCGCGGAGTTGCCGTAGACGTAACCATCGGAGGTCACATACCACGCACGGTTCGAGGTGCCCCGATTAGCCGAGCGGGTCCAGTGTCGGCAGGTATTACCATCCTCTGTGAATTTCACTCTGTTCGCCTTATTTTCATAAAATTCGTATGGTGTTTCATCCGGGTCGAACTCCTCTTTTGAGAGCAGGAAAAACAAATCTTCTGTCTGTTCTCCATTGCTGTTGTTTTTCTTCACTTTTGCCAGGTAAGGAATAAGGTCTACAAATCTTTCTTTGAACTCATCGCTCTGTAAATATTCTCTCAACTCTGAATCCGCCCATACATTACTGCCGTAATCTCCTTTTGTGTCGAACTCTCTCGCCTCAATTGCTACATGAGCCTGGATTGTCATGCTATGGTCAAGTGTTTTGTCCACAAGTTCCTCCGCATCAAAGCCAATAACATCATATGGAGCCTCTTTTCCGTCAAACATAATCCAGATTGTATCTCCAACCGAAACATGGTTCTGGATTTCTCCGCTTCTAATAAGTGCTCTTAATTCATCCAACGTAAATGTTTTCTTGTATTTATGTGTGATGTTCAGCTCTTTTCCGGTATCTTTTGACTTTTCATGCTCCTGGTCCGAATCCACGCCAGGCATGGCGCAGTTGCAAAATGGATGCAACGGTTCTGCGCATACTGCCTCTGCTAATTTCTGTGCCGTTTCGTTTACTCTTCCTGCCGCAAATTCCAGAAACGCATTTCTTTCTCTCTTGATAAACTTCTTGCTGCCTACTGCCTCCATACGGAATCCGTATGCACTTAATCTGATTGAATTGATACTCATTCTTTTTGCCCTCCTGTTATTCAATATGTTTTGTTTCTCCTGCAAAGCAATTTCCGCAGAACCTGTATACGTCTTTCTCCACCCTCTCAAAAGTCGGAAAAGTGTCACACTCCGTTCCCATCTCATCGTCCATCACTCTGCTGTATGGCGCACCCACCTGCAAGTATCCATCTCTGTATATTCTTGGTGTTGTGACATCCATAAAATATATGAATACGCTTTCATCCACCAGGTCGCCCGGTTTCGCATAATCATACCAACTATATTGGCAATTACCGTTTGCCTCTCTTTCCCAGTCTTTCATGGTCTTGAGCTTTCTCCGATGCATTTTCAGCCGCCTTTCTGTATTCGCTTACTATGTAGCTGTCCGCATGGAATCCGTTCAGGACATTAACTGCCTGTAATTCCGTTATTCCGCATCGGTTCTGTAACTCAATTCTTAATTCTCTTCGCTCCCTTATGTCCTGCCCTGCTGTGTCCGGCAGAGCTTTTGCACGTTTCCAGTATTCTTCTACAATCGCCCTTGTCAAAAGTTCTGCCATACCTCTGTTACCTCCTATACGCCCGAAGCAGACGTTTTCTGTAATTCTGTGATAACTTCTTTCAAGGCATATTTACCATTCGCTGTAAGCTGCCTCTGCCAGCATCCATTCTTCGGTGACCATCTGAAACCATGTTTTTTTACAATATCCCTTGTTTCTTCATCCGGTTTTCCATCAAAGAAAAGCTGTAATCTCATAAGGTCTGTATTTTCTACCACTTTGAAGAAATCGTTCTCTGTTTCCTTAGTTCCTGCCTCTTTTGCCTTTTTCAGTCTTTCCAGTCTTGCCTTGGTATTTTTGATTTTTGCATTATTGTTTGAAAGCTGATACCCTGCGAATGGTGCATCGCTCAAATGCCAACTTTCTGACATAGCCTTTTTCAATTCTTCCTGCTGTGAAACGGAAAGCTCCGGGCATCCCTCGACTGTTTTGTGTTTTCTCCAATATGCATTGACCGCTTTCATTCTGTCCTGAAGCTCTGTAAGACTTTCCAGCTTTTCCTCCAACATCTCAATGGCCTGTGCGTCCCCGGATAAAATCGGCTGATTCATTGTAAGCAAGTTTGTAATCTTCTTTGCATAGGATTCCAGGCTGTTCCACTCCTGCATGAGCGAATCCCTGCGGCTGTTCTGCTTGTTCTTTTTCTTAACCGGGAAGTTGCCAGCTCCGGAAATCAGAACTGACGGACAGCTCGCTTCGTTTCTGTAGTAGGAATTATAGTATTCCGCCAGCTTTTTGCTGTATCTCCCTGCCATTCTTTCTGCCTTTTCAGCAAGGTTCGGTCTTTTCTCTTTGATTTTCTCAGCAACCGCATAGACGTTCTCTACTCGCTTGCGGTATTCCTCTGTTGCGCTGCCCTGCTTATAATCACTCATCGAATTGGCATCGTTGGCGGCTCTTGCCATATCCTCGCTGATTGTATAGAACTGAATCTCCATTATTCGTCCTCCTCTATTTTCAAAATTGTTCTGTGCTCATATTTCATCGTTGCCTGTGAATCTTTGAACTTTGAAAGCTCCCAGTCTGAATTGTAAGGATGGAAGTTAAGGTATCCATCACTGCCAACTGATATGCTCGCTGACATTTCCTCGCCATTCCCTTTTAACGCCTCCCGAATCGCTTTCAGGTGCGGATATACTGCTTTGCATAACTCCTCGAACTGTTTTTCTGTCATTTCAATTTTTTCTTTGCTCATTTTTGTGAGTTCCTTTCTTATTCTGCTATTGCGTGGAAGAACATTCTTTCCACTTCCTCTGCTCCCTCTTCCGCATCCATGATACCGGCTGCCATCTCATTCAGGATTGAACCAACATACAATGCCTGTAATGCTTTCCCTGTCTGAATCAAAATCATCTGCACGCCGTTGTTTTCCTTGGCTGTAGCGGTTGCCCCTGTTCCATATAACCTGTTTTCGACTGCATTCATAAGCTCTTTGAATAATCCCATCTTCATGCCTCCTTATGTTTCAACTCATTCTATTGAGTTGTTTGAGTATATACTAACACGTAGTAGGTAGGTGTCAATACCTTTATTAACAAAATCTCAATTTTATGAGTTTACTTTTCAGGTGGTACTATTTCGAGAGAATATCCCATAGAATTTATGACATGCTCGATTATTATGAATCTGGCAGAATCGTCCTCTGTGTCAGCCGCTATATCTTCCAGCTTTGTTATATCTGGTTTTCCGTCCTGCATCAGTCTAATCTCGAACCCAAGACCGTCCGCAATCTTTTTAATTGTCCCATATGTTGGTGATACTCCAACGTTCAGTTTGTACCACAGATTCTGCCTGGTCCATCCGATACGCTTTGCCGCCTCCTCGTATGTAATACCATTATCAAGCATATACTGTTTGAATTTTTCTATAATGTCCACTGCTTACACCTCCACAAAATTAAACTTTGGATGCTTCTTTCGTTCCTCGCATTTCTGGAACCACTCCTGTACCTTTTCTGCACAGAAATCTTTTCCGGCTGTATATTTCCCACTTGAAAAAATAATGCCGTTCTCACTGTCAATTTCGTGAATCCAGTAAACGTATCCTCCGTAATTCGGGCGTACTGAAATTTCGTACCACTTCCCGAATCTATTGGTCGGAAATGTCAAGAAATCGCATCCCGGCTTTTTGGTATAGTCAATCTGCATCTGGTCAAATATCCAATCTGCCAATTCGTCCAGATTTTCAAAAGTCTTGTCAAAGGCTTTCTGGTTATAATCGTTGTAATACTTTACGATTTTTGCTGTTATCATTACGCACAATCCTCCTGATATTTATATTTTATGCCCTGCATGTTCTCTTCCCATTTGGCAGATTCTGGCGTTAATTTTACAAACTGTTCTACAATTTCGAACAGTTCATCTTCGTCCAGTTCCACCATTGGGCAGCCGTATTTGCTTTCCAACTCCTCCTGCTCTTCATCAAGGAACAGATAGTCCTCCCTCAATGGCGGCGATTCTTCATCATCCCACTGGCTCCTCCTGCGTGGTGGGTTTTCGTATTCCTCTCGCCTGCGTTCCCAGTATGCATCTTCGTCTGGCATCCCCCACATTTCAGTCCTCCTTGAGATTTCCCAGGATTTCATCCGCCCTTTGCATAATCTCTGCAAATTTATTGTTTGCCTCTTCCATCTCCTGGTATTTCTTCTCTCTTGCCTTGTAAAATTCTTCATTTTTCAGCTCATCTTCCCACCCATTTATGAACTGCCGCACCTCCCGGACATTATTAAAACCGCACTCGTTTTCATAATCATTTCTGGCTGTAAAGATAACGTATTTCTTTTCCCTGCGCTTATCATCAATGGCAACTCCGAAATACAGCTCATCTCTCTGCTCCTCATCAAGAGGCTCGAATCTTACATCATCATAAAGCGGACCGACCATCGGGCAATTATTTTTGAACCACACCCGGTAGTTATCCAGTATGTAATCGCTTGTAATACCTTTCAGAATCCCCCAGATTTTCGCCAATCTTCCTGCAAGTGCCTTATCATCGCAGAACCAGTCATACCAGCCTGCCTCAATCTGTGTTGCTCTGTCTTTCGCAAGGAAATCTCCCTTGCGGTATCTCTCACAAAACTGTCTTAATGTCATATCTGCCATAGCTATTCCTCCTATTGTTCATCGTTTGTGCTCATCGCCTTGTGCTCCACTCTCCGGCGTTCAGACCTTGCTTTCTTTTTCAAGTTCCTTTTCCATCTTTTGATTGTCTGTGCTTTTGTATGATTCCGGGAAAAATCGTAATCATCCAGAATGTATCTCCCTCCGCTTTCTCTTTCTCCGTATGCGTGCATCTTTCTCCGGCTCACGCTTCTGCCCTCCCTCCATTCTGTATCTGCCTCTTAATCGAGGCAGACTTCCTGTGAAATTGTATACTGTTCTTTTAATTTATCGAACGCTTTATTGGTTACTCGGTATTCGTTCCAGCCTACCCGGTAATGCCCCGGTGTGCAGAAATCCTTATCCGTATATTTTTTCAGGAACGTAATTCCCCGACCTTTGATTTCCAGTGGCGTATCAATAAACCAATGACCGCCATAATATCCCCGGCTCGCCTCCATCTGGCAATCAGGCTTTGTGCCTCCCATCTCCGGTGTGTACTGATACACGCCAGGTTCGGTTGCTTCCTGCGGCTCCTGCTCTTCTGGCTGTGTCAGCTCCAGGCGTTTTCCTCTTCCAATTCTACGAAGAGTGTACATCTCTTTTTCAGAAATATATCCTTTCTGAAAAAGCTGTTCTACGCTTTCAAGATAGAAATTGCAGGATTCCAAAGAACTGCAAATCTCAAATAACTGAATCAGGTTGTTGTAACCATTGCTATGCTGTACCGGAAACTGAATAATTTGTGCTGCCATTGTTTTTCCTCCTACTCACTATTGTGTGTTGTATAACTCGTTCTTATGAGTTTAATATAACACGTAGTAGGTAGGTGTCAATACCTTTATTTACAAAAGGCTCAAAAAAATGAGTTTTATTTCTTTTCCTGGCTTTCCTCTGTATTTTTCTTTGGTCTGCCTCCGAGTTTTCCTCTTTCCTGCTGTTTCCGGCAGTATTCTTTTCTCGCTTCTGTTTCCATATCCATTTTTGAACGAATGAATATAAACGCCATATCCGCCGCTGCGCTCAAGTCTTTTGGCTCCTCATTCTTCCAACGATAAAGCATAAGTGCTTTGAAAAGCGTTCCCAGGTCCCTATCGCTCAATGTCATTACCGGGTCAGCTATATCAGGATGTAGAATTAAATCTTCCATGGCCCTACACCTCCTATCTGCCTTTCTTGATTCTATCTGCCTTTGCTTTGGTTGCCTCACTTTGAAGAAATTTCTTTATCCCCTCTCTGCAATACTGCCCTGTGTACTGATTCGGACACGCTCGCTCGCCAGCTTCATGTGCAATCGTATCATCGTAAATACAGTACGTGCATTTCTTGAATGCTCCTCTCAATATTGCATTTGTTATCGCATCATCACTTGCACTGTTAAGCATTTCCCTTACTGTCATAGCTCCCTGCACCTCCTGTTCTGAATAAATCACACGCCATCATAAATCCTGCGATGAATCCCTGCTTTTCTCTGCTATCTCCATACTGGACCATGCTGTCCCATATATCGCCCTGCAATTTCATAAAGCTGTTATCTGCTTTGCTGCATATATTTCTAAACTGGCGAATTGCCTCCTGCTCCTCTCCGCTTTCTGCTTTCTCCATCCGCTCATCGACATATGCCTGATACAGTAAATCAATCGTTCTCACTTTCCGCCCTCCTGTTCCGTTATCCTAAGTAATCGTACCTGGTGCGCCAGTGGTATTGGTAAAATCCATTGGCGGGGTTAATCCCCTCGTACCGCTCGCGCCATTCTTTCAGCATTCCTCGGTATGTAAACAGCTCTCCTGTTTCTTTGTTCCGGTACAGTTTCGCTGGCTGTCCGCCGGTATCTGATTTATTCATCCTGTTCGCCTCCCTCTTCCGGTAAATACTCAACTTTAATGTGAGCCGCCATGAAGCAATCGGGTTCTCCGTCAAATTCGTTGCCTGCGGATGAGTAGAGCGTATCGCCTCTTTCTTCGCAGCACTCTCTCGGACTGCAACAGTCTGTGTTCTTCCAGAGCTTTCCGTTTTCATCCTCATACACGTACCGTCCCCAATCATCCCTGCCGATATATTTCAGATGCAATGTTTTAATCTTTACCGCAACCAATTCATAATCGATAATATCGAAATGTCCAAGCGGCTTTTTGTATTCGATATAGCCCCATGCCTGGCAGCCTACTTCCTCAACAAACTTTTTATTGTCGAAGTTCTCAATCTCCAGAACTTCGTTATTTTTTGGCTTCGGGTATCCTCCCGGCATGATTGGTCGCTGTGTGCTGTAATACCTGTACCATGCCGGGGAGATTTCCTTTTCTTTCGCATCAGGGTAATGTGCTATGACATCCTGTTTCGCATCCTCTATTGTTTTGAATGGTCCTGTCCCTGCAGCTCCCTTTCCCTTGTCCTCATCATAAAGAAAATAATTGTGGTATCCATCAGCGTCCTGGACTATTGCGATATGATTCACGTATCCATCGTCCATATGCAGTGTTGAATGAAACATCGCTACAATATTCGCCATCATTTGTGTGTCCTCACTTTCTGCCCTCGTAACCTCCGGGGCGGGCAACTGTTTTATAATTCAAATGCCATTGCAGCATCTTTTTCCGATGCCCCCTGAGCCATGCAGGCGTTGTATCTCATCAACTGCCGTTCCTCTTTAATCTCCCTGATTCTCTTTAGGGTTGGCCAGTCCACCAATGCGCCTACGCAATACGCCTTTTCCATAAGCTCCTCGACTTCGCTGATTCTTTCCTGGACCTCATCCCACTGCTCGTCTGTATATGTGTGTGCCGGTGCCTCCTGCATATCAATTTCGATGCATTTCAGCTTATCGTGCATCGAATACAGGTTGAAATGTTCGCTCTCGTTTACTCTGTACTTTTTCATCAGCTCTGCTCCTCCGTATCTTTTAAAGTGTGATAACCATAACGTCTTCGTCATGCGTCCATCTTCTTACGGTTTTCTCTTTATATTTTTCAACCAGATATTCCCATGCCTCTGTGCAAATATGTGGGCAACCATCAACTACCAGAACGATTTTCCCATGTTCCCAGTCGAATCCCTGGTAATCCTCCATGAAGATTTGTAACGTTTCTCTGAATTTCTCCTGTTTCATTTGTTCTGTTCCTCCTCCATCTCCCAGTATCCATACAAGCAGCACTCTCCAGAATCCCATGTATCGTAATAGATTCCATCCACTACAGATACGCAATGGTTTGCCACATTCAGGAAATAGATTCCTGCTTTATGGTCTTTTGCAAACCGGTCAACTGTAGGTCTTTTTGAACCTTTCTTGTTGCTGATGCCATGGTAAGTAAAACCGTTTGCTTTCAAGTAGCTTTCATAGCACTGCTTTCCATTCGGCATACACTGCAATTCTCTCGCATACGGTAACACTTCATCAAAGACCTGCATCCATTCCTTTCCGGTGACCTTTGTTAATGCGCGAATAACACAATCTCCGTACTTGTCTTTAAGGTCCTTTTTATTCGGCTGGTAATATTTGTAATTTCTGCTTGCCATCCCTATGTCCTCCTTCGTTCCGCTCTTGATTTCTTCCACCGCCCTGCTATAATAAAAGGGTAAGGCTTGGCGGTGGCAGGAACCGCCTTACCCTTATTGCAGATTGGAAACCCTCTTACTTGCCAGGTGTCGGGGTTTCCTTTTTTATTTTCGTGTCACTCTCTCTTGCAATGTATTTAATGCAATCTTCTCTCAAATCTGGTGGAACTCCATATGCTTCTAACCACTCCTGTAACCTTGTAACTTCTATAATGTTCATCATTTCGTTATCCTCCATGTGTTCTTAACCTCCTGCCTCGGTTTATTTCAACTCGTTTTATTGAGTTGTTGACATTATAATAACACGTAGGTTAGTAGTGTCAATATGCTTATTTACAATTTTTGAAAAAGTTTTCGAGGTACAAATGAACATAAATATATTTATATATCTGTATCTTTATCTGTTTCTGTATCTGTATCGGGTTTTTTCGGTTCAGAAAATAACCGTTCGTTAATTCGGTTTTTATTTTAGAAATGAATCATTAGAAAATCCTTATTTTATGCGGATTTCAAGGATTGTAAGAAAATAACCGTTCGGTTTTTCGCTTTTTTGAACTGCCGGTACAAATTTTGAAGTCCAGGTTCAAACTGGTACAAAATCAAAAATAAACCGAATTTTTCCGAACGCATAAAAAAATAACCGTTCGGTATCGGTCGGTTACCAAACGGTTATTTTATCAACTCAATATTTTGTGGATAATGTGAATAACTCTGGGGATAACTCTATTATTGTATCTGCTCAATATCTCCATTGTCGAGATAAACTATGAAATCCTGGAGGACTGTTCCGCTGAACATCAGGTTTGCATCGTGTTCCTCTCCCTTTACATACTCATGGACCGTAACGAACAGATTCCCGCTAAGGTACTGTATCTTCGTTGTCGTGTTGTTATAAAAATTCACAATGCAGTGAATCTCATCATCGCTCGTAAATTTCCATTGGTAGTAATCCTTTGCATATTCCACCATTTGTACATCGGCAGAAATGGTTGATACTCTCCATTTTCCTGTAACATCATTCCGCACTTTATTTCTGGAAAAGGTTGCATCTATATCGTGACAGTTCTTGTCACTGATTCCGTACATCCCGTCCCGGTGCGGTACTTCCTGCGTTTCAGGCTCTTCGGATTTCTCCTGCGTGTCCTCTGCCGCTGCTGGCTCAGTTGTTTCTTCCTGCTTTATCAATTCCCCTGTTGTGTAGCTATACGCATCCTTGCCCGTTGTAGGATAATACAAGTGTCCGTTCTCGCTGTCAGTGATATAAACAACCGTCCAGTTATTATTCAGATACTGGCATCTGACAATAAGGTTTTGTGCATCCGTTATAAGGTAAGCCTCCATGTCAACGACACTTCCGGCTGCCTTATAATTCCCCCAGTAACAATCCGGCACTTTCTTAACGCCAATCGACTGCAGGGCTGTTTTCATGACTTCGACCACTCCGTCCCCATCCGGGCATGATTCAGCCTGCTCCTGCGTAATCTTTGTGAATCCCTCTGGCATCTCTACTGTCGATGCCGGTTCAGCTTCGCTACTTTCGCTTTCCGCTACACTTTCGGTCTGCGAGGTATCAACATCAGTTGTACCCCCCGAACATCCGTTCAAGGTAAGACTTGCTATGGCAACTGCCAATAATAAAAAATGTCTTTTTCTCATTCCTCTGAGACCTCCTAGTTTTTTTCTACAGTCTACCATATATATGCAATATTTTCGAGTACAAAAAAAGAACCCCTCCACCACATTTTATGTGATAGAGAGGTCCGTTCCTCATTTATCAGGTATTAACATCGCGTAGAGTATTCTGGCTGTAATGAAAACCATCCAGCACCAGATTTCAGCTTGCCCCATTTCACGCCATTCACGGTGCGTTCTTCTACTACGGTATATTTGAAATTCTTTTTCAAATGCCCAAGTACTCTTGTCCCACTGGTTCCAGGGTTGTCCCTGTATCTCAATCCATCAACTATAATTTTTACCACATAGTTGCATGACGTTCCGGTATTTGTCGATGCCGGATATACCTTGTTTCCGTTGGAATCAAATACGCTGTACCCTTTATTTTCGTCAGCACATTTCTTTGCATTTTCCAGGCTTGTGAATGCTCCTTTCTGGCTTGCTGCATCCGCCCAAGTTTTACGAACTCGGTACATCTGCTTCGCCTGGGTTCCGCCGGAAGTGTTACCGCCTGTTCCTCCACCTCCAAGAATAGATTTTACCATATTCTTGAACGCTACCCATTCAGCATTGCTACTGCCTGCCATCTGTGCTGGGCAGTTCTTTCCGGTAACATCCCAGTGGCGCAGCACATACTTGTCAACTTCTCCTGCGCTGATGCCGAGCATCTTACAGATATATGCACACAGGTATGCGGCGTTCTGCTTTGTCTTTTCGGAAATCCTATAATTTCCGGCGGTGCAGCACATCTCAATGCCAATACTGTTTGCATTCCTACAGCTTGAGTGCTTATATGTCTTTGCTCCACAATGCCATGCGGTACAATTCAGCGGCACGCTCTGTCTGATTTCTGTATCATCCACAAACAGGTGTGCCGATGCATTTCTTCCTGCTCCGGTAAAATAATTCGCATTTGCCTTTGCTGTATCCTTGCTGTTGCCGGTATAATGCATAACAACATTGAGAACATTTCTGCTCGATGCGCTATTATAATTATCTGAACTACACTTCAAATCACAATTGATTTTGATTCCATTAACAACGGCTGAAAGCCATCCTGTCGTTATTGTCTTTCCCATGATAGATGTTCCTCCTTTTCCAGACATATATTTGTCATAAAATTTCTGTCCGCTTTCGGCTCTTTCTTTCTGCACTGAACTTCCTTGGTTTTCCGGTTTTTCAAAATTAAGCAATACAGCGTTCGATGCCTGGAACACGCTCGTTGCTGTTTTCAGCACATTCAGCACAGATTTATAGCCGCTGCTCAATTCCTGCATAAGAAATTCAAGCTGCATTTCCAGGTCACCGATGGATGTTCCTTTTTCCTGTGCATACTTCTGCAGGTTTTGTTTCCTGCTCCAATACGTCCACTGCGCAATACCGTATCCGGCTTTGTCGTATACGAAATTCTGGTAATCTCCATTGTCTACAGATGTGGTGTATGTATCATCCGTAAAACCCAGTAATTTCTCGTAGTTATTCTGCAAGTTAATAGGGCTTAACCCACTTTCTCGGTCCAGGTTTCCCATCAAACCTGCGACACCGAATGGATTAAGCCCCTTGCTTATCAGAAAATTCCAGATGCGCTCTGCGTTGCTATTTCCTTTGAGCGACATGGTATCATCTCCTGTCTTTTATTCAGTTTTTGTTGTCGGTTCGTCTACTGCCTCGATTACGATTCCTGCGTTTTCCTCCATCTTCATCTGCTTAACAGCCGCTTCAATCAAAATATTAAGCTGTTCATCAGTAATGGAAATATTCTTTGCTGTCAGCATTTCTTTCAACAGGTCCGTAACAATAGCTTTCTTTTCGGCTCCACTCTTTGATGTGAGTACCTGCTGTGCGTACAAGACAGCCTGTGTAACCATCTTTTCGATGGCTGCCATCTTATCCTGCTCGATTCTGCTTTTGAGCCAAGGAATAACGTATCTGGCAATCACAGCCACGCATACCATAATCAGTAACTTTAATGCTTCAAAAATAATGTCATTCATCCTCTGTTGTCCTCCACATTTTCTATGCTTTCATTTTCACTGTTGCCGGCTCCCATATACCGGGAACCCTTACCGCCAAAATCATTGTATTTGAATATGTTTTCAACACCTGCTTTGACTATGTTTGCCCCCACCACAATTCGGAACGTTTCATTCGTTTCGCTTATGAGAGTATCTAAGTAACTGAATTGCCCGGTTTCCTTTATCGCAACTACAATCACGACTAGGGAATACAGCCAGTTCAGCACATACAATACAGACAGGCAGTTCACAATCATTTTTGTGTGTTCCCACATCCAAAGAATGGCGGCCTTGCTTTTATTTTTAGTAGCTCTTCTTTTCCTCACTCCGCAACCTCCAATCAGTAAAGCTGATGTAAAGCCTGGGAGTTCAGGAAATCTTTCTGTTCATGCTTCACTTTCTGTGCATAATCCAGGGCGGCGTGCATATCTCCATTGCATTTCGCATCAGGGATGCGCTGTACCGCTTTTGCCGTAGCTTCTCCGAGCGCAAGTGAGGCATTTATGCAGTTGATGATGCACAGTTCGCTCTTTTCTCTTGCCTGCTCCCTCTCGTCCTGCTCTTTCTGCCTTTTCTTGCGTTCCTCTTTGTCTTGTTCCTCTCGCTTTTCCATGTGATGTTCCAAACACCAAAAGCAAAACCCAGTGATTGCCGATGGAATGCCTATGGCTACAGCTAACGAAAATAAATCCATTGTCCTATACTTCCTTTCTCTCACTCCAGCAAATCCCGGTAGTCGGCCGGTATGTCCTGCGGAGTAAGGTTGTAATCCTTAATTATGTTCTGAATAGTAATACTGAAAATGGCATCCGTAAGCGCATCCTGGAAAGGACGATACGAATGCCATATCAAATGGTTGTGCAGATTGAATAGCTTTTCCTCATTCTCCTGCTCTTCTGTATTCAGATGTAATTCCCTCGCCGCATCCTCCAACCGGTCAAAGTTGTAATATTCCGACAAGGGCGGTATCGATATTTTGGTCATAAGGCATTATGCCAGGTGGACTTCTGCAAAGCACCTGCCTTTTCCTCCTTTTACTGGTATTGCTTTCCGGTAATCTCCGTATATTCCTCTGCTGTAATTTTCTTTTTCTTAACAGCATTTTTAACCATTGTGTTGTTCCAGAATCCACTATCGTAATAGCTTTTAATATCCCAGAACTTAGGGCTGTGTTCTTTCTCTTGTACCTGTTCTGTGGTTTCTACGTTCTGCGTTTCCTGTGCCTTACTCATTGTCTGCACCTCCCATCTCTGTTTTGTCCTCTGTTGGAATATCAATATCTGCCATCATAGCCAGATAATCAATCGTTGCTGCCTGCTCTGCAACTGTAGCACGCAGGTTTTCATTTGCCCGGCTGTCATAAATGCTGCCGTTCATCTCTTTGATTCTCATTGTCAGTTACCTCCATTTCTTGGTCATTCCATAAACTCTTGTAAAATTCGTCCATGCGGCATATGAGGTGAAATGAATTTCCTTTGCTCGCATGGCTCCTCCATGCTTGATAACAGTCATCGACTTTTGCTTTTGTGATTTCGCCTCTTTTGGCTTTTCTCACCAGCTTGCGGAGTTTTCTGCGCCTTTCCTTAACTTTCTCCGAACTGACTGTCATGATAACTTTTCCAGTATCCGTCAACCGATACTTGAATCTGAGGAATGTAAAACCATCTTTAACACTAAATACTTTCGTTTTCTTCGGGTTGAACTCCATCCCCTTGCTTGCAAGGTATTTCTCATTTATCAGCTTCAAATTCTCCAGGTATTCCCTTGATGGATGAAACAGTGTTGAATCATCCATGTATCTGCCGTAATCCTCGGCTTCGGTTTGTTCCATCATCACATGGTCGTAATCGCTCAAGAATGCGATTCCTGCTATCTGGACCATTTGACTGCCGGGATTATATCCCACGTCACCGGCGTACTGTCCATCAAGAACAGTTTCAGTTTGCTCATACAGCCAATCGTCCAATTTATCCCGGAACAATTCTTTCGTGATGTCATGCCTCATATTCGGATAATATCCATGAACATCGCTCTGCAATCCATAGAAGTCTGTGCCGTATTTCCGGTACATTCTCTGTAAAAATACTTTCATTCTATCCCTTGCATCGTCTGTTCCTTTTCCTTTCTGGCAAGCCCAATTATCACGAATGAGCTGTCTGGTCATAATCGGATATAAGGCGTTGTCATTCAAACTCCGCTGATATACCCTATCTCGAAAACATACGCTGATTATTTCCCTCGGTTTTGGTGATGTTATCGTAAATTGCGTTGTCGGCCTTGCTTTATAGGTTCCCTTTTCAAGCTCTTCGCACAGTTTGTAAGTTTCCTCCATACTGTTAAGTACATAATGTGCAACCGAACCTTTCCAGGTAACCCCTTTCTTACTTTTCATCATTGAATCATACAAGGCGTCGAAACCGATTATCTCTTCTTTATCCACGTAAATTGAATTATTGTCCATAACGTATATAGCAGTACCAGTCCTTTCCGGGCTGACTGCATCGCTACAGTGGTGTTTTGCCATTCGGCAAGGATAAGAACTCCTTGTGTTAGATTGGTCGGAGCACCGCCTCTGTGAGACAGCCATATGTCCTGAATACCACACAATCCGGAGCGCAGCGATTAGCCCAGTTCGCGTTGTTGTTGTTGACGTTACCATCGGAGTTCACATACCACGTATTGTTCGAGTTGCCCCGATTAGCCGAGCGCAGGCGGACGTTCTGCGTTTCAGTCCTCATCCCTATAATAAACACTACTTCCGCTGTTTAGCGGCGTAGCGTTCACTATCGCTTTCATTCCAGTTCCGTATCATCCCCCGGATTTTTAACACTTTACCAACCCAGTATTTGACACGCTTTGATTTCAGGTGAAACGAGGACTTTGCGATACCTATGAGTGCCAAAAGCCTATTGCAATTCCTAGCAGCTCTTAACTGTAGACGATTTCTCTCCTCCCAGTTACTATCGCCACGTTTCAGAACTCTGATATTGTTTGCATCCCACGAATCTATGTAGATATTCTTTGCGGTTTCTACAATATCGTCTGTTATGCAGCCTTTATATTCTGGAAGAAATATTTTCTCATTCCTTGTGATTCGGAGCGTATATGTTACAAGGTCTAACTCATACATAAATACGTCCATTTTACAAGGTCGTCTTTCTCCCTCTGGTACTGCCATCTTGATTCCTCCTTTCAAAAAATATCCCGGCATCCGTGGGTGCCGGGGATTATAACGATTATTCGATTAGCAAAGCCAACAAGCCGGAGCGCAGCGACTAGCCCAGCTCGCGTAGTCGTAGCCGTCGACGTAACCATCGGAGTCCACAAACCACGTATTGTTCGAGGTGCCCCGAGTAGCCGAGCGCAGGCGGACGGACCGCGGTGAAGTGTGATTCTCAATCGCAAATGTTCTAATCTGCGGATATGTCTTGTATTGCTGCATTTTGTCCGCCATTCCAGATGCACGTTTCCAGTATTCCCATACATCGTCCTCGCCAGCTTTCTGCGGAGCGATTGACATTGCCTCCAAACTTGGCAAGAATACTTTATCGTAAGTTACTTCAATACCGTCTGTATCTCCATTGTCTGTAAGAGTATTCTTCCAGGTAGATACCTTTGTCGCTTTCAATCTCTTTGTAAATTCCTCATCAAATCCTGTAAGGAATCCGTGTTTTTCTTTGAGCTGGTCTGGTGTACGGTCAAAATTGTGTTGTGGTGTCCACCACTTACCGTTTGCTGCTTCTGAATTAAGCCACTGACGCATAGCACTCTGCGCCCAACGATTGTATCCGTATCCAACGCTCTGCAAACCATTCAGCGGTGCTGTTGGTTTGAAAGATAACGTTCCGAGGGCGGTTCCTCCTGTCCCCTCTACCATCGCTACGGTTTCGATAGGGTCTGTTGCCGAGCTACTCTCAAATGAATATACTTTCCATTCAGCCGGGCTGACATCAGGTGCTCTGTATAATCCTGCGAGCTGTCCTTTTGCCGGTACAGGCTTTGTAAGTGTGAACTGGTATGTTTTACCCTTTACGCAGTTGTTTCCCCATGTATCACCGATAATGACATTGTAGGTTCCTGCAGGTAACTGTTCCTCGCAATACTTAAATGCCTGGTACTGATTGAACTGTACACCAAAAGGTGTCGCATAGTGCCATTGTACCAACATACCCGGTACTGTTTCTCCATCCGCAAGTGTAACATCTCCAAAATGTACCACATCAAGCGGACACTCGTATGTTTTTCCGGTTGCCTTGTCGGTCCATGGCAAAATAATCTGGTCGCCATAATTAAAGACCTGATTTGCCTTTCCTGACTGCACCACTGCAAACACATCCGCAATGGATGTCGGCTTGTAATTGTATCCACTTGCAATCGCTGTCAGCAACTCATTTTGCTTTGTCATTGCTCCAAGTAACTGCTGACCGGTTTTATCCAGCAGCATAGGTTCTGTAACTTTGCTCATTTCTTTTAATCCTCACTTTCATAGGTTACGCATAATGCGCCATTAACTACAGAAAAGCCATATCCGTCCATCTGCTCTTTTATTGCGATGTCGTTCTCAATAAGCTGTTTCGGTGCCTGGTTTACATTATCCGCATGGTTTGTGTCGGTTGTTTCCACTATCGGAATGTTATCTTTGTAGGTAGCGGAACCTGGTTTGTATGATTTCATGGTTTTCTCCTCTCTGCCGGATTAGAAAACATCGTCCAGCGTGTATGTCATTTCAATATCGTTGTCCTTTCCCTTTCTGGTAAAGGTCTTGATACAAACGATATCGCCGTTGGCATCATACAGTCCGATTTCACTGATGTACTGTCCGGCAAGCTCTGATTCTCCCAACGTGCATTCGTATCTGCATGTTGTTTCTGTGATAAAGTTGTAGCCGCTGATAGGCTTACGGAGCAGCTCTTTTTTTAGTGTGCTCTGTGTCTCTGATGGAGAAATAACATTTCCTGCGCTATCCACTCCTCCAGAACCAAATGCCATGCCGACAATCTTTGGCAGTGCGATTGCTCCTGCTCTTGCCTGCACCATTTTCTTTCTGGCTTTTTTTGTGATAATTACATTTTGTGCCATTCTTAGATAGCCTCCTTTCTGTTTAATGAATTAAGCAATCGTGAACCGTTCATTTTTAATGAACCGTCAAAATATGCAAGATTCCTTTTTACTGTACAGGTAGCGTTTCCATAACTCTCGGAAATGGATGCTACCGGTATTCTGATGTTTGCAGTGGTTTTATTGTCTGCTCTGCAATAATTCATCAGCAATTTTCCATCCATCGGGACGGAACCATCAAAAAACAAAGACTGCCAGTTAAACGCTTTCGCACTGACAGTCTGCTTCTCAATATGGATTTTTTCTGTTAGCGGAACTTTCGCCCTTGCTGTCATTCGCTCAACATCCAGCGTTTCTGCAATCTGGAAATCGCCCTCTTTGTATTTCAGTCCAAGTCGTAAATCATACTCAATAAGTGCATCCATTAGGTGCGAACCATTTAATAGTTCAGAGCCGTCAAAACGCCGCCCTTTCCAGAACGGTATCTTAAAAAGCAAATTTATATCGCTGACTATGAATTTTTCAGAAAACACAATTTCAAAAATGGAATAATCGTTTATGAAATATGTTGTGTGTGATTCCTTTAATTTATCAATCAGCTTTCGGGCTTTTTTTGAATCCAGCGTGCCCTCGCCATTAAAAAATGCCTTAAATACATTTGGGTGAGGTGGCTTATACTTCAATGGACCTGCATCGTGGCAATCTGCTATATGCACCGTGAAGCCGGTCGCATTTTCCAGATACCGTTCCATAATGTACGGTGTCATTGGCGAATGATAATCTCTCTTTTCATATATCGCCTGTCTGCGCTCCTGGTAAGAAATGTTTTCCTGCACCGGCAATCCCCATTTTATTTCGTGCCAGCATAAGCCCCAGGTCGCTGTTTCCGGGAAAAACTGTTGCGGTAATTCCTCCGCCAGCTTTAAGGCTGTATCATATTCCAACCCCATGACCTGGAACATCCACTTGCCAACATATGATTTGTCATAAAATCCGGGTGTCACGTAGGACAGCATTTTCAGGGCACTCTCACTCGTCGGAAATAGTTCCAGTTCTTCATCTGTCATTGTCCACCCTCCTAACTTCTGAAATCGATTGTTCCAGTAACCGGATATTCTTCTTTTTCCAGTTTGATATTGCTCATTTTTCCATTTATCAGGAATGTGTCGAAGTCCTCCACTCCATCAATGGCGGTAATCAGTGGTCGCACATCATTGTATCGAAGCATTCCCTCATTTTTTGCCACACCGTATACAGTAAGCACCAACTTTTTGAAGTCCTCCTCCACACGCGATTTATCCGCCGATTCGTCCAGTAACAATCCGGTAATGGTGTAATTCATCTTTACAGTGGTTGCCGCCACGCATGACAGCTTTGCACACGCTGTAGGTAATAACCTCTGTGTGCGGTCATTCGGAGAAACAATGTAGTTATATACATCATTTATCAGCTTTGTGTTTGCTGGCTGTCCGTTTCCATCCACCAACACCAGTTTTACGGTTCCCGGACCATCAAAAGCAGCGACTACAATACAATCGCCTGCCCCTGCCTCTTTCGCCCATCGGATGAAATCGCTATCGTTTCCAAGATACGTTTTACTGTTATCATATTCAGCAAATATCCTGTCGTAATAGTCTCCATCCTCTTCCCTGGCAGTTCCACCAGATATAGGTTCTGCATTATCTATTCCGGTAATATTCTTATCACTCTTTGCCATAATACATACGGTGTGAGCTGCCACATTGGAGCCGATACCACTTTCCACTGCTGTTACGCCTACCGTTACGGTACCATCACCAGTTATCGTACACTCCTCATTTGTGGCAAATTCGATTGCAGGGTTATCATCTATAGCCGGCACGCAAAAAACGGTGCCTGCGGCTATTACGCTACCTGTGGTACCAGTAATTGTTATATTCCCGGTTGCGTGTTGTTCTTCATGCCTGGTCACATGAACCTGTGCTCCATGTAAATCAAGCCAATCGTCCCAGGCGTATTGTGGAAACGCAAGCATTACTGCTCTTATCAGATGATAGTTGATTAACTCTGATTTTTCCTCCGCCGCCGGTCTTGTGAAATCATAGGGAAATCCGGCAGGCATATCGTCTATATCATCCGGTAAACTCGCCATCATTCGCTCGTGTATTTCATCGGTCGTGCTCCCATCAAAGCACTCCGGTCTATGAAATTCTGGTTGTGCCATCTTGCCACCTCCATTCTAAATATTGATTTGAAATACTTTGTCCCACTCTTTCCCTTTGACCTTGAAAGAGCAGTTCATACTATCGCCGTTCCAATTGAACTCGAAATCTCGTACCCATTCAGTCCTTGGATTTACAAGCAGTGCATCTCTGATGGTTCGCTCCACCATTGATTCGACTGTCTTTTCATCATTCTGTGCCAGTGCGTCCTCCATCTCCACGCCTATATCGTTGGAATAGGCAAGGCAGGAATACCGTTCTGTCATAGATACTTTCATGCACCAAATCATGTAGCCCTCTTCTCCGGTGCACTCCGCAACCTGATTTGCAGCATTTCTTACGAAATCCCCTTTTTCAGGGTCCCATTTCATTGTCCGTTTGTATTGCGTATCATATTCGGAACTTTCTTCTATGAACGCAGGAACAGCAACAGTTACAATATTTGCCATCGTTCCACCTCCTACGAACCTGTTACAACATCTATGACGCAGGCCTCATTCAAAACCCACGCCACAAGCACCCTGTCCCCAGGTTTTATTTTTGGAGGTGCAATCGTGTGACTGTGCGAACCATTGCCGCTTGAATGCCCTCCATGCTTTCCACCGCTTGCTGTAAAAGATAATCCTCCTACATGTCTGCATACCGAATACTGTCCTTTCGGAATTGCTACAGGGAAAGTATTTGTGATGAGGCTGCCGTTTCCCTGGATTTCTCCAAAGTCCAAGCATAACGATGTATCGTTCTCTCTTTTCATCCTTCTGCTTAAAACATTTGCCAGCTTATTTGTACCGGCATTTGCATCGAAATTATCCACGCTATCGCCTCCCATCATTCAAACGTTCCATTATCAACCCATCCATAAACATTGCTGCCACTATCGGTGTGTATCAAATGCCATGGGTGAGCTTTTCCAGAACCATTTTTGATTGTTATTTTTGCTTTTCCGGCTCTGGCGTTATACCCTTTTGAACCAGAATAGGACGATACATAATGCGTACCGCCCTTGAAATTCACAATATCTCCGACATTGTAATCCTTTTTCTTTGTTGTCTGTGTTACCGTTTCGGTCTTTGCAAGCTCCAAGTCCATTGTCATACTGTAATTGTCACAATCATGCCGGATTCCCACCACAAAATAATAATTCTGTGCAGAACCTATCATGATATAAACCAAGTCGCCTTTTCGAATGAATGGCACATCTGGAGCCTGTACTGTGATTTCTTCATCAATCACACCATCTTCGTCAAGGATTTTTTGCGCCGCTGTTTTTGCCTCATCTAGGCTTTCGTCTTTTCCTCTAGTGTATATTCTCTGACGGATTCCATATTTGGTAAGTCCATCTACAGTCGCTTCGACCGGAGAGTTTCCATCATCGTCTGCCTGTCCCAGCACCTTTACTCTGGTAACAAGACTTGCTGTGCTTATGGATTGGCTGATAGATTTTGTATTATCTACTCGGAACACGTAAACATCTTTATTTGTTCCACGCTCAACAACATCAGCATAACCCTCTGCCGCTCGGATAATATACTTTCCTCCGCCTTTTTTGTGAACATCATCCAGAACATCCAGTAACATATCGGACAGATACGAACTGCTGTATTTCATCTTTTCGTGTGATACATTCGGTCCACTATATCCTTTTGTTGGTATCCCCCAATCATCAAACACGCCTGTCACAATGGACTTTGTGCCGGTTCCTGCGGAATAATATTTATTGTCCTGGCTTCTTTGCAAATCGTATAGAGCATCATACGCAACACATTTCAATGTGCTTGAGCTGCTCTGTTCTTGTGGATTCCACTCTTGTACAGTTCCTCTTGCAACTTCTTTATCCTGTGTGCCTCCATCATTGGCAAAAATGCCAATAAGGCATCCGGGTTTGATTATCTCTGACAATCTCCCTGCGGATGTCTTATCGTTCTTTGCTGTAAATGAGACTCGGACAGAAATCTCGTTTTTATTTTCCTCCCATCCGAGCCCAGTAACAAATTCTTTGATATTGTATTGTTTTCCACCGCTACTCATAACAGTAAGTCGGTATGCGATTTTTGATAAGTCTATCATCTCCGCACCTCCTATGCTGCCGGTATCGTGATGGTCGTTCCCGGATAAATCCAGTGTCCGTGGTCAGAACCACTCTTCCGGTGTTTCTTTGCCGCCGCCTCAATCGTTGAAGCGTTCGCATCGTAAATCTTCGTCCACTTCGCACCGCTTCCGAGTTTCCGTGAAGCAATCCTCCACAGCGTATCGCCACTGACTATCGTATAACTACTGCCTGCCGGTTGGCTTGGAGTATTCCTTGGGACGGTCTTTTTTACAAAGGCGGCAATCTTCAATTCATTAGTTGTATAAATTTTCAGGTCTTTTGCCTGCGAGAACTTAATGCTGTAGCTTACATCTCCATAAGCTCCAAAAGGGTCAGGTGCAAATGAATCAATCGTAACGTCCAGGTTAATCCATGTATCTGTCACAAGCAGATTTAACGCCGTTCCTTTTTCCTGCCATTCCCTCAACTGTTGTATGCATTTATCGGGTGTCTGGTAGCTATCACTCTTTACAACCGCAAGATTTTTTCTGGACGGTCCAAAGAAAACAGCATCCCATGAGATTTCGGCCACCTCTGTTCCTTTTGGCACTTTTACGGCTCCCTGGGAGATAATATCGTAACTCTGATATTTTGTTCCCAGGTTGCCGCTTATCTTCTCCGGCAATGAGGAGAATGTAAACGACTTCTTTTTATTCGCCGCTTCAAACAGTTTTATTTCCATCGCCTACCCCTCCTTTACTACCGGCATGTTTGAAAATACCTGCTCCAGTCTGTCAGCAATTTCTCCTCCCAGCTCATCAGCCATTGACTTCATGTTCTTTCGGATAATTGCCATAATGCTTGCCTCATCCATTTTTCTGTTACCTGAATCAGAAATATTGAATTGCGGTGACATCTGGATATTGAGATTTATATTTGTCTTTCCGGTTTCCACTGTGCTCGAACTGCTTAAAGGTTCATCTGCGGTATCTGAATCGCTTTCTGTACCCTCTGTGAATCCGTTATAGCCTGTGGCTCCGTTTCTAATCGCTTCGGCTAACAAATTATCATTGAGAGATAAAAAGTCCGAAATTGAGCTGTAAGCAAACATCTCTGTTGCTGTACTTCCAATCGAACTTTGCCCTACACTGTACGGAGTTATATTTTTGATAACACTTTCCATCGGTGTTTCAATCTCATATGGTTTATGAGGCACGCCAGGAATATCAAGTGCATCATTCACATAACCGCCATTTGCATGAGCTGATACGGTCACTGTTTTGCTCCCACTTCCTCCACCACTCAATGTGAATGTTTTGGTTGGGTTTACAACAGACCAATCCAGAGTTACACTTACCGGCATTGTCGTAGATACTCCTGCGCCGAACGCACTATTTACGGAACTATCCGTATTCGTTTTCAGAGTGTTTATTGCGCTGTTAATCTGCGACATATCCGTATTGTTAATTGCATTGCCTATTCCACTGCCAACAGCCGAACCTACACCGGTATAATCAGCAGCCTGGAATGCTGTCGCTGCATCGGTTCCAGTCTTTGCACTAAGTCCGGTAAACGCACTTGTGAACGCTGACGTATCAGTGTTCATGATTGCATCGCTCATCTTAGTACTCAACGTTGTGCCAACACCGGAAAAATCAGCGCTTTCAAAAGAGCTGTTCATCGCCTCTTTATATTGTTCCACAATGGACGCGTATGCCTCATTGGAAATCGGTCCATACTCTGCCATAACCTCGTCCATCGTTGGGATAGACTCTTTCATACTTTGCACGATTTCCTCTTTGGCTGTCGGTGCCATGTTCTGCGCTGTTGCTACCAACTCTTGATAGATATTTTCAAAAGCTGATGTGTCTATGCTCATATTATCAAGTCCAAGCCATCCCATCATGTCCTCCTGGGTCCAGCTTGATACATCTGGTTTTTCTGACAATGCAGTCTGTAAAGCAGCATTTAATTTTTCAGAAACACTGCCTTCCATATCCGGCATGATTCCGGCAAGCTCTTCATTCCAAGCCTCTGCTATCGTATCCAGATTGAAACTTGATACTCTCACCTCCATATCGTTGATGTTTGCATAATATCCATCGGTAGCCTGCTGTACAGCCGCATCATACTGTTCCTGCGTAATGGCTCCCTCGGACAACTGTAAATTAAGGTTTGTAAGGGTTACCGTGAGTGCATTGTCGTAAGTTTCTTTGAACGAACTTACCTGCTCCTGTAATTCCTCCTGCAACTGATTAAATGAATCAATATCAAGGCTTGCGCCATTTCCGTACTTGATTTTCAATGTCTGGAACGATGCGTCCTCCTGTGCCTTTGATACTTTATCTGTAATTGCCGTAATCTGTTCTTGCAGATTTGTGATTTCTTTCGATTCATCCAACGTAATAACCCCATCTTCAAGGGAAATACTTACCGTATCGCTTAGTTTTCCTGATAGTTCCTCTATCTGTGATTTCATGCTGTTATACATGGTATCGATTCCCTCTGTGCTGCCCTCGCCGTTTGTAAGCAACTCTAGGGCAACTGTAGCCTCGTAATGGCTATTTTCAATGTAGTCCTGCGCCGATTTTACAAAATTATCAATGGATGTTTTGTAATCATCCATATCCGTTTCGGATAACTGCATACCCAGTCCAACTTTCCAGTTTTCCTTTTTCATCGTGGAAACAGAGCTTTCCAGTGATGCTAAGGATTCTTTTGCATTCTCCGTTGCCTCATTGAACTTTGTAATTCCCTCGCCCATATCAGCAAACGTGATTTTATTTGCAAGGTCTTTAATTTCACTAAGGGATAACTTTATGTTACCGAAAGCCTCTTTTCCGACCTTTGCAACATCTTCCTGGATGTAGGATGCAAGCTGTTCTGCAGTTACAGAACTGTCATTCATAGCATCGTTCAAATCATCGTTCGTAAATCTTACCTTGTCGATTGATAATCCTGTTGCATCGAATACCTTTTGAGCCTTTTCAGCTTCTTTCTGCATCTCCTCCACATTGTCCTGATACTCTTTCTTGACCTTGTTTCCTTTAATCCATCCTGAAATGCCTCCAACTCCGGCACCTACTAAAGCACCGACCGCTGTTCCAAGTCCAGGAATAACACTGCCGAGTGCGGCCCCTGCGGCTGCTCCGGCTGCAACTCCTCCGGCTTTCCATGCGGCTGACTCTCCGTAAGCTGATTTCTCTGCTTTATCATCAGATTTTATTGCTTTGTAAGCATCAATTCCTGCGCTTACAAGGGTTGCTCCTCCTGCAATGCCTCCGACTGTTCCTGCGGTTCCTGCCGCAATCAATCCTGCACCGGTAGTAGCTCCAGAACCAAGGGCGTTTCCAACCATTCCCATCGTTGCGCCAAGTCCTTTTAGACCGGTTCCCTTTGCGGCTGAACCCATGATTGTACTTCCGAAGCTTCCTGCCAGCGATGTTCCAGTAGCTGCATCTTTGCCGAACACAGCCTTACCTACACTGAAAGTGCCTTTTCCAAGGCTTGCAAGCGGTCCTGCCATTTTCGCAAGCATAACGGCAGAAAAAATAGAGGATAAATCCGCTGATTTTCCTCCTGGAAGTAACTTTCCTGCGCTCTTTACCATGTTGCCAAATCCCTGGAATAATTTACTCGTTATCGCATCAGAATCGAATCCCTCCGCAAATCCTTTTGCAAATGAAGCGCCAACGCTTGCACCCTCATTTAACGTGTCTGATACATCCACACCAAGAAGCGTAAGTATTCCGAGCTTTAATCCTGTTCCGATACTGGTTCCCATATCTCCGGCGATGTCAGCAATTTTCTGCTTTCCGGTGCTATTCCACCATTCACTGAATGGTTCTGCAATAAAATCATCCCAAGCAATTTTTACTTTGCCAAAGAAATCTGCATTCTGCCACTCATCGCTTTGTGTCATTTCCTTGAATTTTCGTTTCATCCGGTCAACCTTAGTATCTACCCAGTCCATCATTTCATTAAGCCCCTGCTCAATATTTGGCATCTGGTCTGTTAACCAGTCTGCAATTCCTCTCACATACGGAGATAATCGCTCCCCGAACGAAATCTTCACTCCATCCATAGCTGATTGCAGCAATGTGATTGAGCCCTCTAAGTTATCAAGCATCGTGTCTGACATCCTAGATGCAGCCCCATCTGCATTGTTTATGGAATCTGCCAGTTTGTTGTAATCTGATTCTGTTGCATTGATAATTGCAAGCATACCAGACATGGCCTCTTTACCGAAAATGGTGCTTGCGGCTGCTGTCTTTTCTGTTTCAGATAATCCACCAAGACTTGAACGCAAATTATCGAGCACGCCTTTCAGTGTTTTCATATTTCCATTGCTGTCCGTAAGACTGATTCCGTATTTCTTCATAGCAGTTGCCATCTTATCGGTCGGTGCTGCCATATTTGCCAGTGCTGTTTTTAATGATGTACCAGCCATAGAACCTTTGACGCTGGCGTTCGCCATCAATCCCAAGGCAAGGGATGTATCCTCGACACTGTATTTCATCGCTCCTGCGATTGGTGCAACGTACTTGAAAGATTCTCCCATCATGGAAACATTGGTGTTTGCGCTCGCCGCTGACTGTGCCAATACATCAGAAAAATGCGCCGCATCGCCGGCTTTCAAGCCAAACGCTGTAAGCGCATCTGTTACAATATCACTGGTTGTTCCTAAATCCTCTCCGGATGCGGCTGCCAGGTTTAAGATTCCTTCAATACCATCAAGCATCTGCTGTGAATCCCATCCTGCCATAGCCATATAGTTAAATGCTTCGGCTGACTGTGTTGCGGTAAACTTCGTGGTCGCTCCCATTTCTTTCGCTTTGGCTGTCAATTTATCAAATTCACTGCCGGTCGCACCGCTTACCGCTTTGACCTGTGACATAGCGGCCTCGAAATCTTTATAGGTATCAATCGTATCTTTCAATCCTACACTGATTCCAAGAACCGCTCCGACTTGGAGGATTGGATTTTTCAATAGGTTTATAACGCCTCGTATTGGGGCGGTGGCAAGGTCTACTGCTTTCATTGTCACGCTCCAGGTCTTTCTTCCAAAACTGGTAAGTCCGCCCTTGATTGTTGACAATATCGGTGAAATCTTATCTTTCGCCTCCAACAGTACCGAATACTTTTCTTTCGCCCATGACAATAAACTTTTCTGTGTTTTCTGCGCTGAACGGTCGAACTTCGTCACTTCGTCATTTGCTTTTTTCGCAGATGTACTCATCTGGTCGGTAGAACTTTTTACCTTATCGGCTGCATCTTTGACTTTGTGCATATTCTTTTCAACGCTTGATGTACCAGGTCCGGTATTATCATCAACTTCGATAGGTATTTCAATTCGTATTGTTTCCGCCATCGTCCTCCCCTCCTTTCGAGCTTTCTAAATAAATCCGCATGGACGCAAGCATAAACGCCTGTACTCCATGCGGTTTCTTGTAAAATTCATCCGGTGTAATTCCTGTTCGTTGGAAAATATGATGCAACAAACAGGTCTTTCCTCCGGCTTTAATTAGTTTTTTGCTACTTCCTCGATGTTCTCCTCAAAACCACTAAGAGAGTCAATGCATTCAATAATCTTGTCTTTCTCTCCGGCTTTCAGGCAGTATTCGATAACATCCAGACCGTTCATAATCTGGAGGTCTTTGTTTCTAAGGCTTTCCCATACCTTTTTGTTGTCCCAGAGTTTTTCTCTGTCTGCCTCAACTGTTGCTGTATAAATCAGTGCATCTCTGAATTTGACAGTGTTTGTTTCCTCCGGTAACTTCATACCGAACTGCTTGTTTCTCACGTATTTTGTGTGTTTCTTCTTGCACTTGTTGTATTCTTCCTCTGATAACGGTCTGATGCTAAATGCAAAAAGCACCTTTCCATTTCTGGCAATTTCAATGGGCTGTGTATCATCTTTCGCATAATCGGCTGCATCGATAAGCCCCTGGATGAAATCATCCTCATTCATTCTGATAAGAGTTTTATTCTCCTCTTCGGTTGTCTCTACTTCCGTAACTGCCATGTTTTCCTGTTCCTCATTTACAATCTGTACACTTGCTTTCTTTGTTGTATCTGCCATATCGTTTCTTCCTCCATCTTTCAAAAAGTATTGTTAAAATTAAATGGAGGATGCCATTTAGACACCCTCCTGCGAACTGCACTGTATCTCTTAACCCAGTGCCAGTAAGTTCTGTAACTTCGGTGGTCTGTTGACCGCAAAGTTCCAAGCTCTCTTGATAACATCTCCAACGGTAATATTCTGTAAATCAACCTGTCCGCTTGGGATACACTCACGGTATACCATTCTTTCTTCGGTACCGTTTCTTCCCTTGAGCACTCCCTGGAAATCCCATACAGGCATTGTCTGTGATTCCATAGCCTCGACAAGCTCCTGGATGAAAGCATCATCCTCAACTACAACCTGGGACATTGTAAGGGCAACCTTAAATGTGTTTGCGGTTTCAAGTTCCTGCGCATTTCCTAAAACGGAATATGCTGCATTGTTATAAGTTACATTGGCTGTGAAGCTGTCTACAGTTGCCAGCAACACGCCATCAGCGTTATAAATCGCTCCATCTTTACCAGTTCTCGCAAAACGAGAATCTCCGGCAGCTCTTGTGTTAATCATCCTTTGTTACCTCCTTATGCATTTGTGCTGAACTGGAATCTATATGACAGGTAAATATGCTCCATAGAATCCTTGTCAACTACGTCAATATCGAACCAAGCACTGTCCCCATCAGCTACATTTGCTGTGCTTTCGGAAACTGTAATTGCTGTCAGTTTTCCCTCTGCAATCATATTGTCACCGATTGCCTGCAACTGGCTTACTACAGTGCTTCGACCATCCTTGTCGTTATCTACCTTTCCAACAAGTGCATCTGCCGCCGCATTCATTCTGCGAATAAGCTCAAATCTGGTCTTTACTCTTCTGATTTTCTTCCATCCATCATCCTGATTGTCAGCCGGTGTGATAAGAGTGTTGATTGCACTATCAATCCACACCTGTTTTGCACTGCTGTAGCTTAATACAATACAGCCTTTCTTTTCTGCGGCAATCATCTGTGTATTCGTGAGGCGTTCCAGGATTTCGCTGAATCCATTCACAACGGTATGGGTGAGGGAAGAATTTGAAGCGCAAGCTCCAATCATGCCAGCCAAACGTGCTGCTGTCTGGTATCCGTCAATCTCCTTGCCCTGCTCATTCACATAAGCATTGAGGACGTAGTTCATTTTCTCATCATTAAATGATGCTGCATGGCTCATTCTAGTTTCCAGGTCAACAGTGTGTTTCTCTGCCACAACTCCCTGTGTAAGGGAACCAACATTGAAAATACGCTTGATGAATGACTGCATCAGGATATGCACTGCTGTTTCTTCTGTATCAACACAGATTGTATTGAACTCGTAAGGCTCAATAGCTACAAATCCGTTTGAATAATCCTCGTTTGCAACCTGTGGGTCGGTTCCTGCAGTGAACGCATTCTGCGATACATTCATCACGATTGCCTGGTCCTTTCCAGATACAACCTCTGCTTTGAATTTTTTCGTTGTTGCAAATGCCTCTGCAAGTGCTTTTGCCTCTCCTGCTCCTGCGGTGAACTCGACTTTTTCAAATTCCGTCACACCGGCATAGATGATGCACTCTTTTAATGAGCTGTCTGTCAGCTTTTCTCTTACTGTTACGGTAAAGGCTTTCTTTCCAGGATATGATGCTGTAATTTTTACAGCTCCATCTCCCTCCGCTGTATTCAGTGTAACTGTTGCCGGTGTTCCTCCGTTACCAACTCGGCAAGCGATGATTGTCTGTGCTCCACCGTTGATTGCCTCCTGGATGGCATCGGTTGTTCCTGCGTTACCGAAAGTATTTGCAAATCCATCGTCTGGATTTAATTCGACCGCAGTATTTAATGGTCCAAAATCGGAACGAAAAAGGACAGCCGTAACACCGCTTACAGTGCCAGTCTGCTGTCCTGTTCCTTTCTTCTGAATATTAAAATACGCTCCCGGTCTGACCTTTGTTTCTCCTAAGACATATGTTCCAGCCATATCTTATTTGACCTCCTTTTTCAAAAATGTGTCCACAAGCTCTTTGGCTTTAGACACTGTACACATTGTTACTCCTGCGACCTTTAATGCCGCAACGACACATTCTCTTCTGGTATTGAAAATGTTCCCTGCTCCGTCTGCAAGTTCCTCAATGGTGTATTCGGATTCTGCCGGAGCTTTTACCTCTTCTGCCTTTACCGGTGCGGTATCTTCGGCATTATCGGTTTTCTTTTCTTCCACTGCATCCGCTGTGGATTCTACTTTTGCTCTTGCCATTTTCACGCCTCCTAATAATAATTTTGTGTGGTTCTATTAAGCTGATGCGGCTTCGCCTTATATCGCAGTAAGCCATATCTGCCTGTTACAAAAATCTGGCCATCTTTGAGATAATCAGATTTATTGTCCATCTGTAATTTGCGGATAAACATTGGCGAATAATCCAGCATTGTGACTTCTCCGTCCAGTGACATCGCATTTGTGATAGCAACTGCCATTTTCAGCCTCATGTCGCTATCCGGGCATAAAATATGGATGGCGAGTTTACCATCCATCCAGACAACCGTATTCGTTTCCTCTACTTTTTCCATGCTATTAAGCCTACAATATATAACAGGCGTTTCTCTTGAAGCCTCTGTAATCTCCTCCATGCGGTCAAGCCCTACCACGATACACTCTGGATACATTTTTTTAGTAAACTTATTCATTGCCATTACCGGGTCCGGGTCGGTCGTTTCCTGGCTTGTATACTCCAGGATGTCAAACCTTACATCGCTACCGATGATAAGGTCTGTCTTACTTTCTGTCAGTTCAAATGCATCTGTCCGGTTCCAGGCAAATGCATACAGCTTTCCATCATCGGAATGAAGTAACACATCTTTCAGGCAATCCCGAACCAGTGGTTCAAGCATTTCCGGTGTTATATCTTCCTCTGTCGCATCCTCTGTATTCTGGCATAGCAGCGATACAGACAGTGTTCCTGCGCTCTTTCGTTCCTCATCCGCCTGCATATCATAGTTGTATACAATTCGCGGATAATGAACGTCTGTGCCCCAGTCCTGGTTATCCTTTGGAGCCTCCGGGCTGAATACCGCCGGGTAATCTCCAAACTTTGCAAGGAATTTCGTTAATTCCTCACGCTCTGTAAATCTTTTTTGAATCAGTTCTTCCAGTTTCATTCCTGTCCTCCATTCTCGACAGGCTCCTCCTCATGCTTTATGCCGTACTCATATACTTCTGACATATCCACAGACCAGCGGATTTCCCATTGTCCTGCGGCTGCCTCTGATGCCAGGATAAAAAAATGATTCGTCACATTTCCAATGCCAGGATGAAACTGCACTGCAATTTCGTTTCCGTTCACTCCTGTAACGAATCCACTCTTTCCTGCATCCCATGAGGAATGCTTTGCATATATGAGATTGCCTTTCGCTATGGCGGATGTGTCGAACTGTTTCACTGGTTTTTCTGTAATCAGTTCCATCTCTTCGCCTCCTATATCAGCTATCTTCGCTGAAAATACTTTCTATTTCTGGCAATGCCTTTTCTTTGATTTTTTCCACATACGGTCTTGCCGCCATCTTACTTGTACCGTTTTCCAGATATCCTGCATACGGAACCTGGCTTTCGATGTATGCCGTATATTTCGCTCCACCACTTCCAGATGAACCTCCCTCAACGCCTTTGGCCCACTGCAATCGCAATGCGCCTGTTCTTCTTGCTGGTGGTTCTCCAGGTGATGATGCCTGATAGGTACGCTTTGAATGTGGCTTGCGGTATCTCTTTCCACCCCTCTGTCCTTTCAGCACTTCCAGTTCTGCATTTCTCAATGCGTTATTCACTCTGGCTGCTTTTGACCGGACTTTCTGGTTGATGTGCTTTACCTCTTTTTCGACTGCTTCTCTTACTCCATCAGGAGCCTGTTCTGGTGTCATTTTTTATATCATCCCTTTCCTCAACATAATACAGGGTGGAAATTCCGAGCCCCCCTGCATCGTCTACTGCAACAACATAAAAAACACGATTTTCCAGCACCAATTTGTCAGTTTTCTTTGCTAAAGGTATTCCTCTCTGCACAATCGTATGTGTAACGGTATGGTCTTCGGTAGACTTATTCTTCGCTGTTTCTGTGGTCGCATCAGCAAGGCATCCGTACAGGGTTTTCACTCCGTCCCCCTTGTGGTCGTTCACTACTCGCCCGGTGGATGTCACTTTCTGCCGATTGTTCTCAATCACAAATTCTTTGAAAAGGTTGCCAGGTCGTAAATACATCATGTTCGCATTTATCATCCCTGCTTCGTCCTTTCGTTCTCCTGCATACCGGTAAAGAAATACGGTGGTTTCTTGCCTGTATTTCCTGCAAATGCCGGAACGGAAATATTTTCGGCTTTGACTTCTTTCTTCAATGCCTCGTATGCTTCTTTCCAGGTTTCCGCTCTTTCATGTAGGCTCAAAGATAATGGTCCTGTCTTTGTATCCACCTCATACGAAAAACGCCGGTAGATACTTTCTACCAGCATCAGCTTTGCTCTCTTCCACGACTTCGGGTACATTTCAATGGCAGCATTGATTTCCTCATCCGTTACCGCACAAGTATTTTCGGCTCCCTGCACCATCGTATCGCCAAGCTCAAATCGCATACGGCTCATCGTGTTTTCTTTAAGGTCTGCCGGGTTATAACTGTAACTTCCTGTTGCCATATTCATGCACCACCTTTACTTTTCTGCCGTATCTTTGGCTTTGTCCTCTGCATTGCCCTTTGTGGACTTCTTACCGCCTGTGGCTGCCTTTTTCTTGCCGCCTGTGCTTAATTCAACGGCTCTGGACTTAGCCGCCGTTTTTACCGCATCTCTGCTCTCTGTAGCATGAATCGTGATAAGTGTGTTCTCGTCCTCAATTCCTGCAATTTCTTTGACGGCATCTTCTTCTGGCATCTGCATAACTTCAAATACTTTCACAACTGCCGAAAGCACAAGTGCTACCTCCATTTCTCTGCCATCTTCCGCCTTTACCGGAATATTTACCTGCTCGTTAGCTTCTTTTTCATTTTCATCGGCTGACGGTGCTATCGCTTCTGTAAGTTCCCCGATAAATCCGGTTGCCTTTAATGCTCTTACTCTTTCAGGGCGGATTGCCCCATCAGGGATTGCATCCCCAGGGGCATAATCGACACCGCTGATACGAAGAGCTTTTGCACAAACATAGCTCATCGCTGTACCTCCTTACTGCTTACACGCACTTTGACAAGTAACAAGCCAGGTCGTCAGATGTTTTCTTCATGTCAGTAGACATTAAGCCCTCGATGAACTCTGAATGAGTACCACCCTCGCCCTCGAACTGGTCTGTTGCCATATAGTTTCCGTTTCCGAGCATATCCCATGTGAAGATGTATCCTGCCGATGGCTCATCAATAGCCGGTGCGTTTGTTGTGTAGGTAAGCAGTGCTCCATCAGATTCGCATACGAACTTCATATCGTCCGGCTGCCCCTCCTCTGCGGCATTGTATGTTGCCTCCAGAACCTTTACTTCCTCAAAGCCAAGTACCTGTGCAAGCACCTGCTCGTTTACGATTGCTGGGTTTGCTGTACCGCCCGTGTACTTCACACGCTCCAGGATGTCCGGGTGATTCTTTAATGCAATAAATGAATCGTAGCCAAGGCTTAACTTATTTGGCATACGTCTGCCTGCCAGCTTGATTTCTCTCTTTCTTGCGTCGAAGAAATTAACCGGGTCGAAATTCGCATCGTTGAATTTCAGGAACTGGCTGCCACTTGGTGTGCCAGATGCGATACCTGTAAACTCATTCGCCCAAATTCCTGTCTTAAAGAAGTTCTCTGCGAATAAAATATCAAGGTGGAGTAACTGCTGTTCTGATACAAAACGTACCTTGCTACGTCTTGGGTCGATGGATGCCGGCACTCCTGCTCGCTGATAGTTTACGGCTCCAATCTGGTCAATGCCTACGATAACCTGGTCTACAACACATTTGTAGCTGTTATCTGTGTGTCCCATTTTTGCCGGTGCTACCTTTCCGAAAGCAGGCTTTCTTGCAACATTATCTCTTGCAAGGTCGCCTTTCAGAAATTCATAATAAAATCCGGTAGAGAAATCCACCGGGCAAATTGGGAAAATACTAGTCGCAACATGGTCTTTCGGGTCAGCAAAATAAGCCATGCTCATGTTTGTTAAATAGCGGTTAGGTTTCCATCCCTTATTGATTCTGGCAAGAATCGCCGCATTTCCATTTACTTCTCTTGTGTTACCCATCGTTTATAGTCCTCCTGTTCTTTTTACTCTGTTGGTTTGTATCCAGCCTTTACAAGCTGAACTTTTACTACGCTGTCTTTCTTGGTTGCTGTACTAAGGGCAATCGCTGAAATAAAGTTTCCTGCTTTAACCTTTACAGCTTTTCCCTCTGCATCTGTTGTAAGCTCATCTCCAACAGCTACAGCTTCGCCAGCAACCCATTTTCCAATGTCCTTTACCTGAATATCGACATCAGAACCAGCCTCGATTGTTTCATCGTTTGTAAAAAGGGATAAACCAATGACGTTTGCACCGGCTGTAGGCTTTTCAACCTTTCCATCCTTAATCATCAGTGCAATTCCCTGTGCCCCCTCGATTTTCTGACCTGCCTCCATCACAATGGTAGGGCTTTCATTGATACTTGTACCAAAATAATCTGCCATTTCTTACGCCTCCTTTTCGCATTCTGCCGCAAGCTCTGGGTCGTTGCGGAATACTTCGTCAAGTGCCTGTGCCTTTGTCACGTTCTTTGACTTCATAATCTCTGCCGCCTGGGTTTCTGCCTTAGTCCATGCCGCACCATCTGTTGTGCCGGCCCCACCAGATTTACCGATTTCGGCAAAAGCACCGGATTTCTCAACGGCTGCAACAGCTCCATCGAGTACGGCAATCATATCTGTGTATGCTGTGCCTCCTGCGGCTTTAAGGCTTTTGAGTACCGGTACCAGTTCTTCTTTCTTCTTTCCAATGATTTCATACTTTTTAGCAACGTCCTCAAGTTCACGCTCCTCTGTTGCCTCTCTGAACTTCTTTAAGTTCTCAAGCTCTGCTCTTACTGCCGGATGCATGCCCTTGTAGATATCCTCTCCACCATCTGTTCCCTGTGCAGGCGTGTTGGACTTTCCAACCCCTGTTGTTGGTGTAACTTCTGGATTCTGTACCGCTGGAGTTGCGCCCTCTGCTCCTGCGCTCTCCTCTTCACCATAACGTTTCTCAATAGACTGTAAAAAAGCCAGTTCCGCAGGTGTAAGTTTGCTCTTGTCAATTTTCATTTCTTCTGCTCCTTTCGCATTGTTTTGATTTTTGTTCTGGTCCTTTTTCTTTGGTTCTTCTGCTCCAGATTCCTCCTGTGCCTTTTCTGCCTTTTCAATGGTATCATCCAATCTGTTACGAGCGGATTTCATCATCGCCAGGTCTGATGCAGTAACCTCTTCTTTCTTCACAATGTTGGTTGCCTTGCCGCTGGACCACTGCGAGATTGCTTCTTTGCTAAACTCGTAAAATTCGTCAAGGCTTTCCTGCATTGCTGTTGCTGCGCTGGTTCCATCCATGTCCTCATCATTCAGGATAGAACACAGAGAAGATTGGAGAGCGTAACAGATATCCCAGATTTCATCTGCAATTTTTCGGTTTTTAACTTCGGCTATTCTTTCCCCGAAGCTCTCCGAACTCTTCTGAATATCATCTATCACGCTTTCCAGCTCCGATGTATCTGTTTCGCTCCCTGCGGCCTTTGTGATTGCCGTAATCAAACGTTTCCAGATATTCGGTTTCTTCTCTGCTCCCTCATCATGTGGTGGCTCCACACCGTCTTTGCTTTTGAACAATCGGATGTGTGCTTCTGGATTGGCTCCATCGTCCACAAAATCAACTTTTGTGATTTTAAGGTTTTTCAATTTTGTTGCCATTGCTCTGCTCCTTTCTTAAAAATTCTTTATAATGCAAGAAAAAACATCCTTTCGGATGTTCCCCCTGTATTACCGTTATTATTTTTCATCAAAATATTTTCTTGTGACCGCACTTAGGGATATTAAAACCATCCCAACAGCCACACCAGAAAGAAAAATTCCTATTCCTGCAAGTATTGTCATTCTTCCTCGACCTCCACTCGCTCTGCTTCTCCCTCAATGGAGAACATCGGGTATTCGCCACTCTTGACCTTTTCCCAGACATCCTCATCAAGTACCTTGAAGCCTATCCACCATCCGACAGGTAACGTGCCCTCTGGGATTCCCATTGCTTTCATTTTCTCTTCGGTGAATACCACCGATTCGATAAGGACTGCAGCTCCGCCTCTTTCGTGCATCTCTCCGCCCTCCCGGTACAGCTCTGCGAACTTGTAAGCAGCACTTTCAAGCTCCTCCGGCTCGATGATGTCCTCCTGGTAATCTTCTATCAGTTCCCCATCGGCTGTGATTGATACGTTCGCCCATCCAAACGCAAGCATCTTATCATCATCAGATTTTGCAATCTTGAATCGCCCTTTCTGGACTGCTGGCCTTTTCTTCTTTCTGGCTCCATCTTCTGTTGATTTCTTTATCAACTCTGAAAACTTCTGCATGATTTCTCGCCTCCTCTACTTTTTATTTTTATCAGGTGTGACCTCTATGTACTCAATAGCGCACGCACATCTCGGATGCGCTGGTGGTGTGAGGTCTGTTGTAACTTTTGTTCCTATTCCCTTGAAAGAAAATTCCTCGTCCATGCCAATTTCTACACCCTCCAAAGAACTACACAAAGAGCACACCATATCATCGCCTGATGTGCTCCACCTCTTTACGACCTCGCCTATAAGTTTCTGTTCCTGCGCTTGTCTCACGCTCTCATCAGCTCCCTTGTTATAAGCGTATGCCATTTCTGTTTGTGCAATATTGTCTGCCCTTTGTCGGTGCTGGCGTTCCGCATACTTCGTTGCGGCTGCCCTGGCTTTCTTCTGGATGCTTTCTGCTTTCATTCTCGGATGTTGTTCTCTCAAGGTATTGACCATATTTTCATAGTACTTGAGATTTGCCTTTGCCTGCGGCTTCGTCAATCCAATGCATGGGCGAATCATCTTCGCCAATTCATCAACCGAATGTCTTTCCCGGACTGTTTTCTCCAGGAATACTTTGATTGCCTCTTTCTGCGTATCTGTGCACTGCGTCACAAGTTCGGCTCCTCTTTCCTGTATCCATCCAATAACCTGTTCCGTTGAGAAAATATAATCCGTGTCTGCAAGAGCTTGGATTATCGGCTGGCTGGTGGAACCGGCTACGATTGCATTTTGCCACATACTGTTGAGTTTTCCCTGCACCAGTAGCGAATAGTCTTGCATCCATTCATCGGCTATCTTTTCGTCCAGTTCTCCATCAAGCACTGCCTGCCTTAATTCCTGATACGTGATGGCGTTGGACTGGTCTTTCCAGAATCCGCATAACAATTCAACCGGCTCTGTGCTGGCTGATTTTAGGTAATCCTCCAACTTTTTCAGGATTTCCGCACCGTTACCGGCTCTGGCTTTTTTGAATCTCTTTCCAGGCCTTATCAGTATTGCCATGATTAGTACCTCCCTAGCCTCCGTTTAGCCGCTTCGGTTACATCGCCCGTTATTTCTCCATCACCATCCTTTGGCGGTTTCCCTGCCGCTGTTACACTTTCTGGCGGTTGGTTCTGTGTCTGCTGTTGCTCTCTTACTTCATCAGGTGTTCTCGTGTCTGTGGTTCTCTCCGGTAAATGTCCCACCTGTCTGATGTAATCTTCCAATCCATCATCAGGAACCAGTACACCGATGCCGGTCATATCCTTGATGAATGTTGATACCTTTGCAATGTCCGCATCCTCAATATCTCCATGTGTCATTTTAGGATAATCAGTAATGCCCTTGAAATGGTCTCCGTTAATATCAATCAAAGCTGGGATTCCCTGGCCGTTGAATGTTTCGCAGATAATATCGAGGAACGCACCACACGCCATTGAGAACAGCTCTGTTTTATCAGAACTCAACGCCCAACTGCCGTTCTGCTCGTGCCCTAAAAATATAAAATCCGCCAGTACCGTCATTGCAATGCGGTTATCATAGCGGTTGATGATTGCGTTTGTATCAAATTGTCGGCTGCCTCCGGTGCTCAATAGTTCTAGTCTATAACCATCTGGAAGAACTACGCCCTCCATCTCATCCCTGCGGATATTGCGCACCTGTGTCTGCAATCCATTCAAAATGGTTTGTGCCTGTTCATCGTCAGGATTCCATATATCCAAGTCTGCCGGTGCGTACATTACCGGAAGTCCTGCAAGGTCACGTTCAATGCCTATGCCCTCAACCTCCTGTATTCTTCTCTTGAAATACCAGGAACGGTACGCATTACGCAAAATAGACCTGCCCTCCGGGTTGTCCTTTCGGCTCTTGGTTCGGAAAAGCAATGCCTTGTCAATCGGAATCGTATACAGGTTATATGACGGTGGCGGCATCTGTGTCATGCCTAAAAGGTTGTCCTCATCGTCATACTCCCATTGGTAAAGGGTTTCCTGCGCTCGTATCGGAAGTTTCTTCCATCCAATAAGCCCATCAGAGTATTTGCTTCGTGTTCTGCTGTCCTTTGTCCTCCCCATTCTTCGTTTGTACACAATTTCGTGATAGCTCCATCCGAATGTGAGGAATGACAAGATTTCTGATATAGTATCAATCCAAGTGCTCTGCATATCATTCATGCAGCTTTCTATAAACTCTGCTGCATCAATATCCGCCTGGCTATCTCCTCCTGGCTCCACATTCCAATCGGTTTGTCGAACCAACATTTCGATAGCAAAAAGGATAGCGCCTACAACATCGTCATTTTCAGACATTTCTCTGTAAGCCTCTATCCCTCGTTTGCCCCTAAGCTCATGCAGGAACTCTTCGTAGATAACTCCTCCATATCGTCTTTGTCCTATTCGTCCAATTTCTTTGTTATCGGCCATCTTTACCACCTCACTTTCGCCAGTAACTTTCTTTGTTAAGTCCTCCATCTTCTGGAGGTGCGGAATATGTATTTCCGCTTTCAATCTCTATAAATGCCGAACTGCTTGCATCCACCATATCTTTGAATTTACTTTCTGGAAAACTCTCAAGCTGATTGAAGTACATCTCATTCCAGGGAGCTATCAGCACATCAACGTTGCCTTTATCCATTCCCTCAAGTCCTAACCATTGTGCGGAGAACGGTTCTGCTCTCGTAACCTTGTCACCGGATTCAGGAATACACTTGACTGTAAAACCGGCTAAAAGTTTTAAGAAGCTCTGCGCCTGGTCTTTTCCTGCCTGTCCTGGGTCTTGCGGAAGTCTTGTTGCAACTCTCTTATGCTTTGCCTTGTCAGTTACGCAGGTCTGCTTTATAATCTCTCGCACATCTGCCGAGCTTAGCCGCTTATTGATAACATCTGCTACAATATATCGTCCGTTCTTCCTCTTGCCAATGAGAACACCGGCTGTATATGCCGGGTCGCCTTTCTCATCTTCGGATGTGGCTGCAAGGTCCCAACCTCTCGCCCATTTGATTACGTCCGGCGGTATCTCTTCAAGCATATTGACCTTTACTCGCTTGAACATCAATCCTGCGGCGGCTTTAATTTTCCAGTTACCACGGAGAAGTCTCTCCCTCTCAACCTCTGTCAAGGCTAACAGATTGGCTTTGTATCCTGGGTTTTCTTTCATCAGGATTTTGTTATCATCCAGTGTTGACATAATGAATGTTACGGATTTCGGCATCGTTTCCGCCTCTTCCCTGCCTATATTGGCATCAAGGGCAATCTGCACTGCCTCCTCCCTGGTAGCCGCCCACATAACATTTTCGTTAATACGGACGAACCACCTCTTCTTGCCAGAGCGTTCCTTTATCGGATAGCCTGTGTCCTGGTCTATCCACCATGAAATAAAATTAGCAACCCACGAATCCGCATCTGGATTGCAAGTTGCTCTCATGTATGGCTTTACCCCACAAACACTACGGTTTCGGGATAGCATATAAAAGAACTGTTTTTCAGAAAAATGAGTAAGCTCGTCAAAACCTATCATGGTTATCTGTGAACCTTGCCACTTCTGTAAATCATCATCACGGTTGATATAGTCAAATGCTATCGTCATACCGTTTTTGAATCTCCACATCCCTGCACTATATCTTCCATCGGCTCCCTTTATGTCACCGTATACATCGTTGCTCGTATCCCACAAGCCGCCCTGGTTGAATATCTGTTTGTATTCGTGTCGGAATATTACAGCACCGAACCTTTTGTTGTCCTTATACCTCAAAGGCTCAATCAGCAATCCGTATGACTTTCCGCCTCCTGCGGCTCCTCCATAAATAGCAATATCAGCCGTTGTTGAAAGGAATTTCTCTTGCGGACCTTTCTGCGGTCGTATGACTTTGATTTTACTCATCGTCCTCATCCTCCTTTTCTGGCAGATATATTTCTACAGGTGTGCCGCCATCCATGCCGAAGTTCTCCTCGGCTTTCTTCGCCTCTCTGTCCTGCTTTTTGCGATAAGCAAATTCTTTTTCTTGCAACTGCTGTGCCGGGTTCTGTCCTGCGGTATCTCTTAGGAACTTTGCAGCATTTACATTTCCGTTTGCCGCTTGTACCAACATTGCCGCCATAACTCCCATACTGTAGTCCATATCCTCTTCGTCAATCCCTAAAGCTGTGAGCGTGGCTTTCATGGTTGATTGCTTGCTTGATACCGGCATGTTCAGTAACATTTCGGCCGCCTTTCGCATATCTCTTTTCTTGCGCCTCGCTGCCCCGGATGCCTTGCCTCCTGCTGTGGCGATTTTTCTCTGCTCGCTCTTTGTTCGGCGGTTCATAGGTATCAGATTTTCGTCATTTGCCAATGTCACCACCTCGCTTCGTTCTCAACTCCGATAAAATTAAATAAAGCAAGCGTCCTTTCTCGCCTGCTCCATCTTTTTGACCTCCAGATTAGGGGCTGTCATTCTGCATGGTATGTCGCACATTGACATATCCGTTACCGCCGCCATTTTCTTTGCCAGAATATCTTCGTCCATGATATGACCTATAATCTGATACGGCTTATGACAACAGTACATGACTTCGCCTTTTTCATTTAAAGCCATCTGCGCCCAGCTTGCTGTGCATCTCTCTTCCTGCCTGTCGAGTAACCCCCATTTGAAATTGAGCGTCACTCTTTCATCATCCATCGCCATATCCGATACGATTTTCTTTATTTCCTCCGCATCCCTCTTTTTCCTCTCATCCCTGTAGTAACTTCCTGCGGTGCTTTCCACTGGTCTGAAAACCATATAGTCAACTTCCAGGTCCTTATTTGCATCGTAAAATCTCTTTACGTCCTCCGGCTCTTTTACAAGCTGTTGGATTCCAAGAGATGTACCAGGACTGTTTTCTTTTTTCCATGCCGCATACGCTTTTATGTTCTCCCGGACTTTTTCGTATTCCGCCACGCCTCGCAACTGCTCGTAGCTTTCATTGCTGTACGCATCCAGTGACACTTTCAGGTAATTCGGTTTGACCTTTACCAGCTTATTGAAATTCGTATTCATTCCCCACTGGAAATTGTTCTCTGTCAACCATCCTGCAATCTTTTCAAAATCAGGATTGATGGTCGGCTCTCCTCCACCGGTCAGTATGAATCCCTGTACGCCCATAGCTGCCAGTCTTTTTGCGTATATGATAAAATCCTCATATCTCATTGCCTGCGCCCCTGTATCCAGCTCCCACCGTCCGTAGGTGCAATAGGGACATCTGTTGTTGCAATAATTTGTGATGAATATATCTGCTGTTATGGGTTTCTTTTCCCCTACAATCCTGTCTATGTGGCTTAACATCTTTTCGCCGGTTATGTTTTTCTCCATTTTTAGGTATCCTCCTTTCTCTCTTTCCTCCACTTTTCGTTCAGGATTTTCGGGGCTGTGTGTTCCCAGTTTATCCTGTGGTGTATCCTCTTGTGCGTGGTGTACATCATACTGACTTTTACAGCACTCGGCATACTCATAATCGCATAAAAGGTTTTCAGGTACGTGCCTCCCTCCTTATACGCATCTGTCATTCCTCCAGACAGGCTTTGGGTTGGCAACTGTACCACACAATATTGTGTATTTGAAAAGAACAGGTGTCCCCGGCTACTCAATGTTGTATATGTCACAACATCTTCGTTCATGGTTCCCCTGTACTCTATCGGCGTATCTGTCTTGCAAAAGAAACTGTTCATCGCCTTTCGCAATAATCCTTTGTGGAAGTTTCCTCCGTCTACTCCTCCAACGAAATCCCCTCCCTGGCAAAATGCCACTGTATCAGCTCCTGATACCTCCAGGAACTGAATCATATCTTCAAACACTCTGTCAAAATCATGCGATGGCTTATATTTCAGCTTTCCATCTTCCTCGTACCGGTAATCAATGCTTTTGTAATCATCATCCAGCATCAAGAAATATTTCAGCCCCAGTTCTTCCGCAATCCTCCAACATTCATTACGAGCATAAATGATTGCCCTGTGGTCATTGAAATTGTCCATCGTGTCTGCCCGGTCATATGCTGCCTGCTTATCAAATATAATCACTCGGTCTGCTCCGAAGTTCTTTTTATATTCTTCCGCCTGCTCGTCCTCATCATCTATGATGAAATATATCTTACCGGTATATCCTGCCTTTTTAATTGCAGGAACCGTAACCACATTATCTGCTCGCCCATGTGTCAGTATGAAAACTGCGAAATCATTCCTCATCGGCTTCGCCCTCCATAATGTCTGTGATGTCAGTTGCCAACTGCACATATCCGTTTGCTATGGCATCGTTCACATCAATTATTACGAGTGCGGACTTTTCAAATAATTTCTGCACTTCCGGTTCTGCATGTGCGTAATACTCTGCGATATTCCGGTAATTAAATACATTATGCCTGCGTGCCGCCTGTATTAGAAACTCCCTTATCTCTTCCGGGATGTCTGCGGCTTCAACTTCCTGTATCAGCTCATCTGCTTTACTGCTATCCAGCATATCAGATATTTCCGGGCACTCTCCTGTAATCTCATACTGCGGTATTTTTACTTTCAGAGTGTACTTATCGTCCTGCATTTCCTCTCCCAGCTCATCCTCTCCAATGGAAAATCCGAACTGGCTCATATCAATGTTTATGATTTCCTGCATTTCTTTTCCAAGTAAATCCTCGTCCCACTCTGCCAGCTCTGCGGTCTTGTTGTCTGCCAGCCGGAACGCCTTAATCTGCTCTTCTGATAAATCATCTGCACTGATACATGGTATGTCTGTGATTCCCAGCTTCTTTGCCGCTTTATATCGGGTGTGTCCTGCGACAATCACTCCATCTTTGTCAATGATAACTGGATTTTTGAATCCAAACTGCTGAATAGATGCTGCTACCGCATCCACCGCCATGTCGTTATGTCTTGGGTTATTCTCATACGGTTTCAGTTCTCCAATCTTCCGCATGACAATTTCAATGCTGCTGTTCATTTATTGTCTCGCTCCTTTCATCTTCCCGGCTCCTGCGTCTGTTCATCCTCTTCGCTCCTCATTCCAGGTAAAACAAAAAGCCATACCGTTTTCAGATATGACTTTTATGTTACTGATATTTAATTTTAGGAGCGTGGCAGGTATTTCTCCTGCCACACGAGAAAAAGAACGAGTACAGCAGCCACATTCTTTACATCCAGAATTTCTTCTGATTGCACCATACACTATATCATCGGTCGAATTGACGGTCAAAGGAAAAAAAACGGATTCAAAATAAACCGAACGGTTTTTTATTTATCCATCGGGTTCCCAAAATCATGCAAAATCATAGCATCTAAGCCGAAAAATAATACCGTCAGGTCATTTCGTGCCTCTTTTGCATCTTTCTGGATTGTGGACAGTTCCATGTTATAAAATTCCGCAATTTCCTTTGTGCTCTTCTTTTTCTCTCTGTCAAGGTACATCATCTGAATGACTTTCCATCTACGCTGTATAATCTCATTCGATGATGTTTCGCATTCTTTCTGGTACACTTCTAACATCCGGTCCACATGTGCGAGCATAAACTTTACTGCATTGATTCCCTTTAACTGCCTGTGTAGCGTTTTATCTTCATCAAAGATTCTGAATCCGTACAGAACATCCATATTTACGATGCTCTCATCTACCTGTTCCGCCTCATCAATAGTGCAGACCGCCTTTTCTGCATAGTCTTTCAGCTTCGTGTAATTCTCCAACAGCTTTTTGGTATTGTACAGAAGGGTTTTCTTTTCCTGTGCAATGCTCTTTTTTCTTGCCTTTTCGCTTCTCTCGACTGCTTTATCGGCAGCCTCCTCACAGAGTGCTTTTATTTCCTCTTTTGTGAGTGATACTCTTCTTTCTGCTTTTCCCACTTTCTCTGACCTCCTACAATTACAGATTGACTTTTCGGAATTGCCATAATAAAATGACAGTAGTTTTTGTGTTTTAGGAGCCGATTGTCAATCATCGTATTGCAGGAGGCTCCTTTTTTATTTCCTGCGGAACATATTAGCAACCGGGCAAGTAGCAAAATGTGAGATATATCCTACGCCGGTGGCATCCTGCGTCCCAGACTGTACAATTTCCGCACTCACTGTTTCGCCATTCGGTGTGACGATTCTCTCTTTTCCTTTTCCCTCTTTCGGAACCCGGTATGTTATCAGTCTTGCATTTACCGGCATATTCTTACCGTTTATGGTCTTAATCCACAATATCTGCTGATGGCATTTTGCACAGGTTCCAAAATTTCCACGATTCGCCTTTTTCATCCATTATCGCCTCCTTTCCAATGCTTGATTCTTAATCAACATATGGTGTTCCGTCAGCATTAAGCCTTACAGTTATCCCTCCTGGTTTTGATACGAAATAGTGAACGCCTGTTTTTGTATCTCTTATCTCGTAAAAAGATACTCCATAGGTGTCCCCTACCGTTTCCAGAACATCATCTCCGTATAGCTCTTTGTTATCTGATGAATCATTTCTCCTGGCTTCACACCCAGTTAATGAGGTTACTGCAATAATGGCTGCAATCACAAATATTTTTATCTGTTTCATTTCTACATCCCCTCTGTTGCTTTTCTTACCTTTTCAACCTCTTCCAGTTCAGGAAATTCAATGGTTTTGCTCAATGCTTTTACTGCCAATGCGCAGCCGTTTTTCTGTTCCACCTGGTCTGCAAGGTATCTTAACGCAATAACCAGCAATGTTGCATCCGCTTTGGAATATGGCTGTATTGCTCCAATGATTTTATTGGAATAATGCTGCAATCCCTGAATGACCATCTTTGCCGATTCTTCTCTCTTTCCCTCTGCAAGGATTTCCTGCGCTCTGATAATAAAGCTATGCATTCTCTTTTCTCTCTTGAACATCTCTATTCCTCCATCGGTTCATCGTATGGGTAATCATCATCGCCCTCGCTGAATGGCAATGGCATACCGCTATCGTCTGTGCTATCGTAATCGCCGCTAGGAACGTCTGTATCTGTTTCCTCATCCACATTATCTGGTACAGTCATCATACCGTCTGTTCCGCCGTCCTGCTCTTCCTCCTGCGGCTCTTCGGATTCCTCATTCGCCTGATTGTCCGGCAGGAAGTATGTAGGCTGTCCCTCAATGGCTGGTGTTTCGCTATCCACAATATCTGCATCGTTCTCTGCCTGCTGCTCCATATCGAAAATGTTCATCTGCCCTCCGGTAGAAACATATTTCAGCACATATCGTTTCAGCTTTTCGTCGTATACCAGGCACATTCCTGTATCTCTCTTGCCGTCCGCACTGTCCTTTACCGGTACAACAGTGGAAATCTTATGCTTGATAAGAGGCTTTTTGATTCTTACCGTTGTTCCATCTTCCTGCGGTACGAAATCCTCATTCAGTTCAATGCTGATTTTGAGGTCGATACTTCCCTCGTCCATATCAGACTGTTCCATCTTTCTGAATAACTTCTGCATCATCAGATTGAATGTTTCTCTCGCTGCCTGGAATGTATCGCTTTCCAGTGTCATTTCTTCGTAATTCAAAATACTCATTTTGTTTGAATCCTCCTATGTTTTATTTGAAAATCTATTCCACTGCCCGGATGAATACGTCCACCCTTGGTGTATCAGAATAGAACTTTCTCACCTGCGTATCTACAATCGCATTATCGTCATACCACGCTACGCCATTCAACGCGTCATATATGAGCTTTGCCACATTATCAAGGTCCGGCTTCACTGTTGGTCTGATTCTATGCTCAAGCATTTCTTTTCGCCGCTTCTTTGAGGTTGACTGTGGTATCGGGTAATATGCTATGATGCGAATATCAAGAGGCTCCTTTTCCTTAAATCTTCTGCCTCTGGCAACTTCCAGGAAACACTCTGCAACCTCTTTTTCATGCTGTGTTGTCTTTTTTGGTGTGTAAGTCTTTGTATATGCACCCATTCTGGCGAATTTTGGTCGCTGTTTTCCGAACGGATTTCCAGGTACGGTAAATTTGATTGATTTCATATCGCCAGCCTCCGTTATTTCCAGTATCATTGATTCATCGCCTTTCTAATCTTCAAAAATATAGAACAGTGAACCCTCCATTGTGTAACCAAAGCAAAGGTTTCCATCATCACAAATCAAGGCAAGCTCCAACTGCGACAGATTTGTGTTATTTTTAATGACTGCATAGGTCGAATGATTATATCCAGCCGTTCTTTTCAATACGATGTCATAATCATCCGGATTTTCCACTTCATATCTTGAAATTTTGTACTTTTCGCAAAGTTCTTTGTAAATTTCACGATTGATACTGGCTTTTTCCGATTCGTTTTCTGTAAACGCCCACTCCCGATATATCTTTTTCTCTAAGCTCATGACTTTTCCTCCTCTTTCTCTCTGTATATTTTCAAGGTGTAATCGTAAGATTTCCCTGATTTTCTAGGGATTCTGCCCGGTCCTACTGTGTATCCGTTTTTTACCAGGATTCCAGTCATGATTGACCGGTCCTCCACTGTTGAACAAATTAACTCTGCTACTTTTTCCATCGTTTAATCCTCCAATAATCTCTTTCGTATCTCATCGTATCTATCCGCCGCCTGATTCATCCTCCAGGATGCCCCGGCTACTCTGTGTGGAAAACACATCGCAAAAATTCTGTCATATATCCTTTTGTATCTCGTATCCATGTTTTCTTTCATATCTGTCAGCATCAAATTAGTTGTCAGAATTAGCGGCTTTCCTGCAAGGTATCTGCTGTCTATCACGTTGTAAACCTTTTCCAGTCCATAATCCGTATTACGCTCTGTTCCTAAATCATCAATGATGAGCAGCCTTGCATTATTCAACCTTGCTATCAGCTCTGATTCCTCCACCTGTTTGTCCTGTATCATCTGTAATATTTTTACAAATGATGTCATTATTACCGGTATTTTCTGATTCAGCAGTTCGTTTGCAATACAAGCGGCGGCATAACTCTTGCCGGTTCCAACCGGACCATATAGAAGCAACCCCTGATTGTTCCTGTACATCTCATCAAAATTCTGCACGTAATTTCTGACTATCTTATAAAGCTGCACATTATCTTTTGTTTGCTGAAATGTGGTAAGATTGGCATTTTTCAATCTGTTTTCAATAAGGCTTGCTGACCGCAGACGTTCCATTCTCTGTAATTCCTGTCTGGCCTCTTCCTGCTTCTTTCTATTCTCTTCTGCCTTTGCTTCACATTTGCAAATACATGGGACAGTTATTGTTGCCCCTCCGCTGCCAGGGATTTTTACTCTGGTCTGCCTTTTCCCTTTGCATTTGCCGCAATGGATAAGACCGTCCTCGATATAATCTCCCTCTCGCATCATTCCCTGCTGTGTCCCTGCCTCTCTCGCAATCCTCTGTGCAAATCCTGCGAACATTTCTGCTGTTCCATCCATCTGCCATGCCTCCAATCTATCTGAATGGGTTTCCCTCGTCCTCCTGTGATTCCTCAACCCTATTATTTTCCTGTTTATTCAAGAAGTCCTCGAAAGGTGTATTCTCACTGAGGAACGTCTTGGCGTGTTTTATGTATTTGCTCTCTGTTCTATCCCGAACCAGTTTTTTCTTGTAATTCTCTGCCGCCTCACATAATTCATCCGGTGACCATCCATCGTTAAGGCGTGCTTTATATTTTTTATACGCTTCGCCTTTTCCGTCTTTTCTTGGGTATATTCCCCAGAATCTCTGGAAATCTGTGCTGTACTCTGTTTTCTTCGGTTTCTTTGGCGGTTCCTGCGGCACTACCTGTTCTGTCTCTTTCTTTTCTTCCGCCTCAATGCCAGGAATATCAAGAACCGACTGGGTTTCCTCTGTACCATTCGGTTTTTTCGGTTCTTCTGTCTGTACCTTTTTGGGTCTGCCTCCCAGTTTTCCGTTTCTTCTGTTTATCTCGCATCTGGCATCGTACTTATCGCTATCTCTTTTGAGCTGTGACCGGATAAAGGAGAAAGCCATTAAAGGCAATCCTGTTAATTCTTCGCAAGGCAAATCATTTACATAACAGAATATTGTCTTTATCAGCTTTCCAGCCTCCTCATCTGACATTAGCGAGAAGTGGTCTATATAATCGTTATAAAGTTGAAAGCTCTTTTTGTCCTCTGACTTTCCCATTGTATCCGCTCCAATTTCTCTAAACTTCTGCTACGAGGTCAGCTATTCCTATCGGCCTTTTCAGCACTTTTGTTTCCCTGCAATAATCACAGCAATGGCATCTCAAAGGTTCGATTTCTCCTCTCTTTACTGCCAGTACATGATTTATATTTGCCTGAACAACGTTCCTTGCCTCCCTCAAGTAATTATCCTGTACGTGGATAATCTCAATATTCGGTGTGCTTTCCTTACTGATTCCTGCAATGTAGAATGGCAATCTCTTTCCGGTATTCTGATATACAACTTCCTGGTATATCGCACCCTGGATGTCATACCCCCAGTAACGGACGAAATCTAAGTATCCTATATCTCGCACCCATTCCAATTTTGTAAGGGATGCCATAACTTTAAGGTCTACGATTGCAACTCCCGGAATGTAACTATCCATTTTGATTTTCCAGGGCGTTCCATACAGGTCTGCAGTCATTATGACCTGCTTTTCCCCGGACATATATTTCATAAAGAGTTCGTCCCTCTCTGCTCTCTGAATCAGTGCATCTGCTTTTACATATTCCGCTTTCAGGTTTCCATCTTTTTTGAACATCTCTGGGTGTTCATTTTTGAATGCATCAAGTGTTCCCTCGAAATATCTATCAACGTAGCTGCCGACCATCAATGCTGTTGAACTTCCCTGTGTGTATTCTCCTTTGAGCTTTGCAAGAGCAGCCTCTTCGCAAGCCACCCTGCCATATGTGCCGTTAAAATCCTTGAACTGGGATACGGACATATACTCATAATTTGCAATGTCTGAATAATAATTTTCTTCCGTCAACTGCATTCCCATTTCTTAGACCTCCCTGTACTCTGCTCCAACGAATTTGATATAATCCAGAATCTTTTTGTGCTGCTCCTCATTTCCTCTGACCTGGATTGTCCAAATCTTTTTGCCTCCGCTCAATCCCGGCTGCTGCGTTACCGGATTCACAGTCGCTCCGGTTACTGCCTGCTGATATGCGTGTCTTTCAATACTTTCGATTGCCTTTCCCATTTCAGTCTTAGGTTCTGCAGAAGTGACAGGCTCCGGTGTTTTCTCTGGCTCCTGCGGCTTCTCTTCCTTTTTGGCAAGTGCTTCACGCTTGGCAGCTTCTTCTTTTTCTCTCTTCTGCCTTTCTCTTTCCAGAATCACCTCTTTCTGTTTGCGAAGCTCCTGAACCTTGGATAATGCCTCGGATAATACCAGATTTTTTTCATATACCTTTTTCGCATCCTCTCTGAAATCTTCCTCGATTCCATTCAAAATGTTCAAGTCGCCTTTTGTATTATCAAGCGAAGTATTTACCGCATCCTGCCAGGTTTTCTTCGTTGTGGACTTGTTCTCCCACTTGCTGTCATAAATCTTAAATTTCAGCTTTGAAGCAACTGTTTCCGGCAGTTCTGCAAACGCCTCTTTCATGTATGCAAGGATTTCCTCTTTTTTCTTCTTTTTCTGCTCCTCTTCGTAGTCCTTTACCTGCTTTGCAATCGTATTGATAGGCTCATCAATAAGCTGTGTCAGTTCCTTTGCCTGCTTCTCCATCGTTTCGTATGGTTCCAGGCACTTCTTTTTGACATCTTTTCTTCTATCCTCAACGGATTCTTTTAATTTTCTAAGGTATGCAACTGTTTTCTTCGCATCTGCGATTGAATTATCGTCATACACAATGCCAACGTATTTCTGCATCTCTGCGGCAAGTGCTGTTTTCAATTCTTCAAAGTTCCAGTTGATTTTTCCTACTTCCTGTTTTACTACTACCTGTAATTCGTTCATTTTCTCATCCTCCTATTATTTCCAAGGTAAATCGTCTAATGTTTCATCCGGCATCATGAAGCCTTCTCCGTCAGGCATTGGCTCCGGCTGTTCCTCTTGCTGCTGTTCAAAAGGAAGTGTCTGCTGTACCGGCTCTTTAGTTTCCTGTGGCTGTTCTACCGGTACAGGCTCTTTCTTCGCCTGCTCCATCTGTGCAAATGCATCAACCGGAGCACCGTTATCCGGCAATGCGGCTGTGGTTGTTCTTCCATCAATGAATACCGGCTGACCGTTTTCAAACTCCACATCGCCGCCTGCAAGATAGGCTTTCTGCTGTTCGATGTTGTCAAAATCAAGGTCAATCAGCTTGCACAATCTACGGAGGACCGTCTTTTTATACATCTCTCCTGTGCTGCTCTTCCAAGCCTGGCTGTCTTTGGCTTTGGAATATGTATTTCTGACATTCTCAATTTCTTCTACGCTCATAGTGTCATACATCATGGAGCCATCCTTGAAAACCACAATCGCAAAAGCTCCAATCATTGGCTTATTTGAAAATGGCTGTGGTCTGTAAATCACATTCTGAATGCCTGCGTCCACCTCTTCTGTAAAGAAATCATCCTCCCGGACCACCTTTGCGAATATATCCTTAATCGGGTTTCTGGAAAACCTCTTGCACATCTTGATTTCGCCCTTGTAGTCCGTCTGGAAGTTAAGTTCTCCTCCATACGGAATCGCATAACATTCTCCGTTGAAATAATCCAACCCCAGATATGCCGCTTTGCACAAGCACACTGCCATTGATTCAAATGTCAGCTTGCAAAGCTCCGTCTTTTTCTTTTTGTCTTTCAGCATTTCGGAAATAACCGTAACCGTATTCAAGGCGAAACGCTCCTGATTAAATCCTGCTGGCAATGCTGCTTTGTGTGTAGTCAGTTCCTTGATAATTGAACTCTGTACCCCTGAAAGCCACTGTTTCTCTGTCATTTCTGCCATCGTTTACATCCTCCTGTTTTTGTGTTTTTATATATCTCTCAAATTCCATTGTCCCGATTGTGACCTCATTTATTGCATTTCTGATAAAATATTCTTTAATCACATCTGGGAGCAAATACGGAATGTAAGATTCATCTTTGCCTGCTACAGTTGCTTTTCTCTCTGCGTACTGCACCAGTTCTGTAAACTTCTCGTCCGTCATGCTGTACCCTTGCTTTTCTGCATCTTGTCTTATGTCCTCGTATAATTCCTGCATCAATCAGTACCTCCCTCATCTTTCTTATGAGCCACTCCACAAAAAGCACAAACCCCGGCATCAGCCATTCACTGCCTATTGCAAAATGTCCTTGTGTGTTATATCTCACTCTGATAAGTACACCTAAAAGTACAAACCCAACTGTTAACGCCACCCAGTGTTTCGCTATCATCCTTTCAAGCATTTTCTTATTCCTCCCTGCCTGTATAAAAATCATGTCCGCCATGCGAATAAAGATAATTCAGATTATCTCTGTGCCATGTGCTACTACTTTCGCTCTCGAAATAAGTTGCTCCCTGGCTTTCATCCCACTTGTCTGTAGCAATCAGCTGCAATGCCTCGAAGCATTCTTTGTCCGGCTCCACTTTTTGGAATCTTCCATTTGCTACCGGTGTGAACTGTCCTTTTTCATAAATCACATCTGACACCGTATCAGGAAATCCATCTGTTTTTGTTCTGTTCAGAACTACCAACATGACAAGAGCTTTCCCCTCCACATCTTCGCCCTCGGCCTCTGCCATAGCGATTTTTGCAAGCATATAGGCATCATCCGCATTGATTTCCTCATTCATAATTGTGGCGGTATATTCCGTTTTGAATGTTTCCTGTGGCTCATTATCTGTAACAGCCTCTTGTGTGCTATCTTCTGCATATACCTCGTAACTGGATATGTCCTGGGCTGATGCAGTATATCTTTGTTTCCCATGCATACACACTGTCATTTGAACTGCGGCAAACATCATCGCCGCATCAACTATAAGGACTTTTATTTTTCTTTTATGCACTCTTCGCATTGTTATCTCCTTTCAGCGGCGTAACAAATATCCCTAAATCAAGTTCTGGCATCGACTGTACAGCCTCCAAAAGTTCCTCGTCAGAACAGATATTAAATTCTTCTTTCAGGACTTCTTTCAGTCTGTCAATCAATTCCATGATTTCTACTTCCTTTCTGCCATCATTCGCAGTTCTGTGATTGCTTTGTACACCTCATCCAACGAGCTTACGATTTCTTTCAGCTCTTCACTCTCATTCGTTTCTACTTTTCCATCAGCCGCTATCCTCAATAACGTCTTTTGGATTTTGTCAATCTTTTCATCTTCCAATCCTGCAAGCATCCTCACCGTTATGCCCTCAATGTTCCCTGCCTGTGTTGCTATTGGCAGTTCCTTTCCTATCGGACATTCGCTTTTGCAGAAATTACATTTCAGCTCCGGTGCGTTGTATACCTCCGCCATCATCACGACCACATCTACAGGAATGTTTTTCGTTATTCCTAACTCATAATGTGCAAGGGTTGATTCGGAAATCCCAAGTATTTCAGCCGCTCCGGCTCTGCTGTTCAATCTCTCATTATGTATTGCAGCTCTTTTCCTGCACTCAAAATACACGTTTTCGTTCATGTCCTGTAACCATCCTCTATGTTAGTTTTCTTCGTCTTGCCCTATACTATTAACAGGTTGATAAATGGCATCATAATCATTACTGATTCCAAGGTAATCGCTCACTTTGTTAACCGCCGATTGACTGTAAACCCTGCCGTTGATAATGGAGGATAAATACGGTCGTGCCATCCCGGTTTTATTTGCCAATTCGGACACCTCCATGTCCCTGTCAATCAAGGTGTGCTTTACTAACTTGCACCAAGGCGGAAGTCTTTTCTTCATCTCGCACCCTCCCTTTCTCGATTCCGCTTATTCTTTACTTTTGTAAGGTTCTCATGTAAAATAATGAGTATGTAATCTTTATTTCATTCTCAAATGCATCTTACATTGGTAACTATAACTCATAGTATTGAGTAGGTCAACCCCTGTAACGCATTTTTTTGAGTTTTATTTTAGGAGGTCATTATGTTATACGATAGATTTCGTGAAGCCTGTGAAAAGCGAGGCACTACAATAACCCAAGTTCTGCGTGATATAGGGCGTGCAGAGGGAAATACAGGGAGCTGGAAAGCAGGAAAATCCCCAAAATTAGACATTGTTATGGAAATGGCTGAACACCTCAATATGACATTGGATGATTTTGTATATGGTGATAATCCACCTGTTGCAAAACCATCAACACAAAATAGTGAGTTGTCCGATATGGAGCAGCAACTTCTTGATGTTTTCTCCCACATACCGGCAGACAGGCAGCAACTTTGCCTGGACTTCTTACGCACTCATATGGTCCAGCCTGAAAAGTATGTAGACAAGATGAACGCGTAATTACTTTGGACTATGCCAGATACCGGCATCTCAACAAACCAGAATAATTTCAGAAAGGACGGTGTGCTATGTCGAAAACTGACAATATCATAAAACTATATGAGCCATCATCTAAGGGCAATGATAGTGAACGCGATGCTTATGTGCAGGAACTCCAGCGATTATTGGCTTGCTATCAGCTTGCCAGTTCAGATGATAAGAATGTCGTTTGGGCTGTGCTGAATAAATACGCACCGCATATCGACACGATATAGCCCCAGGCATGGGGCTTTTCTTGTTATATGGGAAAATCATCATGAGAAATAAATCATTGGCAGGAAGAGCCAATAACCGGGCAGAACGCCCTCGTAAGGTTGCTATTTACATTCGTGTATCTACAACCCATCAGATAGATAAGGATTCCTTACCAATGCAACGTAAGGACCTTATCGCCTATTGTGAACTTATCCTCGGTATTGAGGATTATGAAATATTTGAAGATGCAGGATACTCCGGCAAGAATACTGACCGCCCTGCGTTTCAGGAAATGATGCAGAAAATACGTTCCGGCTCATTCTCCCATTTACTTGTATGGAAAATAGACCGTATCTCTCGTAATCTTCTGGACTTTGCGGAAATGTACGAAGAGCTTCAATCCCTGCGAGTAACTTTCGTCAGTAAGAATGAACAGTTTGATACATCAAACGCCATGGGTGAAGCTATGCTCAAGATTATTTTGGTATTTGCGGAACTGGAACGAAACATGACATCTGAACGTGTTACCGCAACGATGATTTCAAGAGCCAACCAAGGACTTTGGAACGGCGGCAGGGTTCCTTATGGGTATGCCTACGATGCTGAAACTTCTGTGTTCTCCATCATCCAGGATGAAGCTGATATATGTCAGCTTATGAAAACAGACTATTTTGAACATAAGTCTATTATTCATACAGCAAAACTACTAAACGATAAGAAAGCTCCTACCCGGTCAGGTGCGCTCTGGTCCCCTACTGCTGTATGGAAAATACTGTCCAGTCCTTTTTACGCCGGTATCTATCGATACAATCATTATAAGGGGACTGAAAACAGAACCATCAATCCAGAGGATGAGTGGGTGCTTGTTCCAGACCATCACCCTGCAATATTTACTTTGGAAGAACATGAAAAGATATGTGATATTATGGATACAAATAAAAGAACGTCTAATCTTCCGGGTCAAAAACACCGTTCAAAAAATGTATATGTCTTTTCCGGTATCCTTTACTGTGGAAAATGCGGCAATAAATTAGTTTCTACTCCTGGAAGATTGCAGGCTGACGGATTCCGCACTACTACTTATTCGTGCCCGAAAAAGAGGAAAACGCATGAGTGTGACAATCCCTCTATAAACGATTTGATTGTCGGAGAATTTGTCATAAATTATGTTTTGAATATGCTCAATGCAAAAAGCTCTTTTTCCTCCATCAGCTCCCCTGCGGAACTTGAAAAACGTTTACTTTGTGGTGGTTCATTCAAGGATGTGCAGCATATATCGGAAGATGGTCTGAATGAATTTTATAATCTTCTATCTCGGTACGGTTCTGATAGTTCCTATATCTTTTCTGTGAAGCGTCCTCGTAAGAAAAAGGCTGCTGTCAATCCAGAGGTTGAATCTCTCCGCAAGGATAAGGAAAAACAGGAGCGTGCCTTGAAGCGGCTGCAGGATTTATACCTTTATTCCGAAAGGGCAATGACCGAAAAGGATTTCATCATACAGAAAAATGAAATATCCTCCAGGATTCAGGATATTAACACCCGGCTCGGTATGGTTACGCATGATGCCAATTCCACATTATCGGATGAGGATTTTGTACGGCAAGCAAGCCACCTCCTCATTACGAAAAAACTTATTGGTCGAGAATACATTTATTATAAGTCACTGGCGCAGACCGTTTCTCCTGATGTGCTCAAAATATACATGGAAACTATTTTGGATTCTGTCTATGTGGTTGATGGTCGTGTTTCCTCCATCATCTTTAAGAATGGCCTTTCCCATACTTTTGTATACCAGAATTGACGTTGAGATAAATGTTGAGAACAAAACAACCCAGAAGCCTCAAAGCTCCTGGGTTTTATTTTATCCCATTATTCAGTTGTTTTTCCGGTATGGGATTTCCTTACAAAAGTAAGAAAACGGTGTTATTCGATAAACATGGCATCTCCAAATGAGAAAAACCGGCAGCAGAGGGATCCTTTCTGACATGGATCTTTCCGCTGCCGGTTTTGTCTTTCAGAGCAAAAAATTTAGTAATTCTTCAGCTCGCTCGCCGAATCAATAATAATCTGGCAGCCCGGCTGAACATTTTTCAGAATCGTGATCATCTGGTCTTCCGGGACAGAAATGCATCCGCCGGTCGGCCGGTTTGTGCTGCAGTGCAGGAAGATGGCAGAACCGACACCCGGAGTGCAGTTTGGATTGTAATCGAGGGACAGAACGTAATGATAGGCCGGATTGATCTCGATGATGTGCTCCGCGGAATTCCAGGCTTTCGGCGTTGTCTTCGTCGTGACGAACTGATTGTAGTATCTGGAATTTACATCATCGACCCAGTAATACGTATCATCCACCTGGGTATAGGAAAGTTCCGTTCCGGGATTCGGGAGAATGCCGAAGGCATACGTAAAGCTGAACTGTCCGCGCGGTGTTTTGCGGTTCCATTCGGTAGTTTCGCCTACACCGCCGTATCCGACATAGCCGCTTGTACAAAGATCCTCGTTCCAGGTGTCGTCCGCATCTTTCGTTACCATGGCCACTGTCACACTGGTGCCGCCAGAACTTTTCTTTTCATTTTCAAATCCCCCTTACATGCAGAAATGTTTTTTACAGAAACCGTGCCTCCATCTTACAGATCGGGTTTCCGATTGAGGAAAACTTCTCCTCATATTCCGTCATTACATTTCCTTCTGAGAGAACCACATCGTGGTGCAGATCGTATGTGAATGCAGTGAGTTCCCATCCCTCTGCATTTTTCATCTCCTCAAGAGAGAAGTCAAACAGATCTTTATTATCGGTTTTGAATTCCAGTGTTCCGTCCTTCTTTAAAATCTTCTCATACCGTGCAAGAAACTCATGCGATGTCAGTCTCCGTTTCGCATGGCGGTCTTTCGGCCACGGATCGGAGAAGTTAAGGTAAATGCGGTCTACCTCGCCCTCAGCAAACACTTCCGGAAGCTGGCGCGCATCCATGCGGATGAAAAACAGGTTTTTAAGTTCTGTTTCTAATTTTTCACGTTTCTGTACCGCGCGGAGCAGTACGCTGTCGTACATCTCAATACCAATGTAGTTGATCTCCGGGTGCAGAACCGCCATATCCATCAGGAAACGTCCTTTTCCCATTCCAACCTCAATATGAATCGGATTTTCATTTCCAAAAACCTCAGCCCACCGTCCCCGGCAGCTCTCCGGTTCCTGCACAACGAACGGACAGGAAGCAATCACATCTTTTGATCCTCTGATATTTCTAAGGCGCATATGCGTAAAATTCCTTTCTTAAGTGATAAATATTAGAATAAAAGCCAATCATATCTAGTATATCATAGCTCCCGAAAAAGCAAAACAGAAAAATCCCGTTTTCAAATTTTCGAAGTTTTCAAAATACTGTATACAATATCAACCTGCACATAGCATTTCTTATCAGCAATATGACAATCGGATTGGTTCCATATCGAAATCATATGAGGGGCCATCTTTTGGCTATTGATATTGGAAGAAAAAATATGACCCATTGTCTATTTTTAATCAAAAAGTCGATCGAAATCCCACTTTTTTTTACGATTTCAATATGTCAACTTTGGAAAAAAAGGTGTAGAATACTAACAGCAAAGATGCAGGAGTTTCTCCTGTACTTTTTGCCCTGTATATCAAAATTGGTCAGTGGACCAGATTTGATTGTTATGCAAATATCATAAGGAGGGAAAGCGATGCTATGGAATCTGTAATTAACAAACTTGCAGAGATCGAAACGGCTGCTACTAAGATTATGCAGGCTGCCGAGAATCAGAAGAAGCTCCAGGACGAGCAGCAGGAAGAGCGGATTGCAAAATTCGATGCAGATCTGGAAGCGGAAACGGCAAAGCGGATTGAAGAGATCACAACAAAACTTCATTCTACTACAGATGCGGATCAGAAAAAGCAGCGGGACTCTGCCGCCGAACTTCTATCTTCACTGGACGCTTATTACGAACAGAATCACGGAACACTGTCCACGCAGATTTACGAAAACATTATAAGGAAGTGAAACGATGAGCGGTCTATTATCCTACAGCGGCCTTACCACAAAGATAAGAGCCATGCAGAGCCATCTTTTAAACGACCAGAATTTTCGGGAAATCGTGGAACTGGAGAGTGTACCGCAGGCAGTTTCTTACCTCAAGCAGCATAAAGGCTATGAGGATCTGTTTGAGGGCTACAACGAAGCTGACCTTCACCGGGGTCAGATCGAGAAAATGCTGCGCCTGACGGTGTACCGGGATTTTTCCAAACTGTACCGTTTTGCAAATGTAGAGCAGAGAAAGTTTCTTGCACTCTACTTCAAACGATACGAAGTGTCCGTTATCAAAGAATGCCTGAACACGGTATTTGATCACCGTGATGTGGTATTGAACCTGTCCATATTCGACGAGTTCTTTAACAAGCATTCCCAGCTGGACATCAATCTTCTGGCGTCCTCCAGGACGATCGAAGAACTGATTGCGAACCTGAAAGGGACAGAATATTATGCCCCGTTGTCGCAGCTCGCGGATATCGAGCGTCCGACCCTGTTCGACTATGAGATGACCCTGGATCTGTATTACTTTGCACAGATGTGGAAAGACAGATCAAAAGTAGTGACAAAGCGGGATCTGGAAGAGCTGACCGCTGCATGGGGAAGCAAGTTTGACATGCTGAACCTTCAGTGGATCTACCGTTCCAAACGCTATTATCACATGACCAGCGCACAAATCTACGCCCTGCTGATTCCGGTTCATCACCGGCTGAAAAAGGATGTGGTAAAGGCACTGGTAGAAGCCGAGAATATGAGTGCATTTTCCCAGCTGCTGGAACAAACCTATTATGCGAAACGGTATGATTCCTTCAAGGTCGATACGCTGGAATCCATGTATGCAGCCATTATGAAGCACATACTTTCCAGTGAATCCAGACAGGATCCTTATTCCGTTGCCACAATATACTCATACCTCTATCACAAAGAGCACGAGGTAAACCGGCTTATTATTGCACTCGAGTGCGTACGTTACCGTATCAGCGCTGACGAGGCAATGCAGCATATCGCAAAAACTTAATACACGGGGAGGTGTACTCATTGATTGTCAAGATGAAATTTTTGAGCATCACCGGGCCGAAAGCCGACATTGACCGTGTGGTCAACACTTATCTCTCAAAATATGAGATACATCTGGAAAACGCTCTGACGGAGCTGTCTACGATGCAGAATATCACACCGTATATCCAGATCAACCCATACAAAGAGACCTTAAAACAGGCGGAAGATTTTACAGCACTTCTGCCGGAAGAGAAGCGTACCACCACGAAAAGACTTTCCCTGGAAGATGCCATCAACTGTGTCCATGGTTTGGATCACACCCTTGGCCAGTTGAACCAGGAGCGTACAGAACTGGAAGCAAAAAAGAAAGACTTGATGGAAAAAGCACAGAAAATCGAGCCGTTCCAGGATCTGCACTGCAATCTTTCCTCCATTCTGGATTTCCACTTTATTAAATTCAGATTCGGAAAGATCACAAAAGAGTATTACAACAAATTTGAGAGCTACTGCTATGAGAACAGCGATACGGTATTCTACCGCTGCCATTCCGATGAGCAGTATGTATGGGGCATTTACTTCTGCCCGAGAGATCAGGTCACGAAAGTGGACGCCGTATTCTCATCCCTGCACTTCGAAAGAATCTACGTTCCGGACGAGTACAGCGGAACGCCGGAGGATGCTTACGCAGCACTTCAGGCAGAAATCAAAAAGACAGACGATGCACTCAGCGAGTGCTCACGGAAACTGGCAAAATGCCTTTCGGATTCCGCAGAGGATCTGGTTGCAGCAAAAGAGCAGTTAGAGCAGCTCTCCGGCAACTTTGATGTCCGTCGCCTGGCAGCCTGCACGAAATCCAAGAAGGAAACCTTCTATATTCTGTGCGGCTGGATGTCGGAAAAAGATGCCGCTTCCTTCCAGAAGGACATCGAAAACGACACAAATCTCTTCTGCTTCATCGAGGATGATGCAAATAACGTTCTGCGTCAGCCGCCGACAAAGCTGAAAAATCCGAAAATCTTCCGTCCGTTTGAGATGTACGTGAAGATGTACGGACTGCCAAATTACAATGAAATTGACCCTACGATTATCGTAGGACTTACCTATGCCTTTATTTTCGGAATCATGTTTGCCGATGTAGGACAGGGACTGTGTCTGCTGATTGGCGGCGCACTGCTGTACCACTACAAGAAGATGGATCTGGCAGCGATCATGAGTACCTGCGCGGTATTCTCTGTGATCTTCGGATTCTTGTTCGGCAGCTTCTTCGGATTTGAGAATGTCATACCGGCCCTCTGGCTGCATCCGAAGGAAGCGATGACAACGCTTCCGTTCATCGGTTCGATGAACACCGTATTTGTCGCAGCGGTTGCATTTGGTATGTTCATGATTCTGACAGGAATGGTTCTGCATATGATCAATGCAGCAAGAAACCATAAGCTCGGCGAGCTTCTGTTCAGCCAGAACTCCCTGGCAGGCTTCATTTTCTACGGAGCCCTTGCCGTTACACTCGTTCTCCTGTTCAGCGGCCATAAAGCTCCGGCTGTCGGCGTGATGGTAGTCATGTTCGGTATTCCGCTTCTTGCGATCTTCTTAAAAGAGCCACTGGAGCGTATGGTAGAGAAGAAGGGCAATGCATTTCCGGAGACCGGAAAGGGAATGTTCTTTGTACAGGCATTCTTCGAACTCTTCGATGTGCTTTTGAGCTACTTCTCCAACACAATTTCCTTTGTCCGTGTCGGCGCATATGCAGTCAGCCATGCGGCTATGATGGAGGTTGTCCTGATGCTCGGTGGAGCAACAGGCGGCGGCAGCATCAGCTGGCCGGTTATTGTTCTCGGAAATGTCTTCGTTGCCTGCCTTGAGGCACTGCTGGTAGCGATCCAGGTACTGCGTCTGGAGTATTACGAGATGTTCAGCCGGTTCTATGAAGGAGACGGAAAACCGTTTGTTCCGTTTTTGAAAAAAGGCGAGAAATAAAAGAGGATTCAGAGCCATGCAAAATGGAAGCGAATATGGCGGGAAGCTGTATCGGGAAAAAGTGAAAATGGCTCCGGATCGCAGCAAAGAGTAAATTTAATGAATTAACTTCAGGAGGAAAACTATTATGAACTCAGCATTTGTACAGGTACTTACTGCAATCGCAATGGTATTAACCATCGTTGTTCCTATGACTTATTACTTCAAAGGTGAGCACAACAAAAATCGTTACAAAAAATCTCTGGCAGCCAATGTAAGCGGCTTCTTCGGCCTTCTGCTGATCGCAACCGTTGTTTCCTTCGCAGGCGCAACAACTGCATCTGCTGCAACAGAAGCAGGCGCTGGTCTTGCAACCGGTCTTGGTTACATCGGTGCAGCTCTTGTTACAGGTCTTTCCGGTATTGGTTCCGGTATCGCCGTTGCATCTTCCGCAAGCGCAGCTCTTGGAGCAATCAGCGAAGACGGCAGCATCTTTGGTAAATCCATGATCTTCGTAGCTATGGCCGAAGGTATCGCTCTGTATGGTCTGATCATCTCCTTCATGATTCTTGGTAAACTTTGATTCCAAAACCGGAAGGTATTGATCTTCACCTTAAGTTGGAGGAATCATAAATGAAAATGTTCTTGATCAGTGATAACGTAGACACTCAGACGGGCATGCGCCTGGCCGGAGTGGAAGGCGTTGTCGTTCATGAGCGCGAGGAGCTTTATGATACACTGCAGAAAACACTGGCAGACAAAGAGATCGGAATTATTCTCCTTACAGAAAAGTTCGGGAAGGAATTCCCGGACATTCTGGAGGATGTCCGCCTCAACCATAAGCTTCCGCTGCTCATTGAAATTCCGGACCGTCACGGTACCGGAAGAGCGCCGGACTTTATCACTTCCTTTGTAAATGAATCTATTGGATTAAAACTGTAAGAATGCCCTGGAGGTGACACACATTGACTACTGAGGAGAAACTTCAGAATTTTTATAATCATTCCCTGGACAGTGCAAACCGTGAAGCAGAACGTGTGATCGGCGATCACCAGAAAGCTCTGGATAAGATCTTCGAGGAGCATAAAGCAACCGCAAGACGTCAGGCAGAAGAAGAAGTTGCTGCCGAGACCGAGAAAGCAAAACGTGATGTCAATAAGACACTGTCTGCGGATCAGCTTCATATCAGACGAAAGCTGTCCCGTAAAAATCTGGAATTAAAAGAAAAACTGTTTAAAGAAGTTCGTGAAAAACTTACCGCTTATAAAAAGGATCCATCCTATGAGGAGTATCTGGAGCGCAAAATCCGCGAAGCCGTTACATTTGCCGGAAACGACAAGCTGACCTTATATCTGGATCCGTCAGACGAAGCTCATAAGGCTTCCCTGGAGCAGAAACTCTCCGTAACCCTTACCATTTCGGCCATGCCGTTCCTTGGCGGCGTGCGCGCGGTCATTCCGGAGAAAAATATTCTGATCGATAATTCCTTCGAGACCCTTCTGAATGAAGAGCGGGAGAATTTCATCTTTCACGGAGGTGTAGAGCATGAATAAAACCGGAGTTATCTATGGAATCAACGGTCCGGTCGTATATCTGAAAGGAAACACCGGATTTAAAATGTCCGAGATGGTTTACGTTGGTAAAGAACGTCTGGTCGGCGAGGTTATTGCCCTGACAAAGGATACCACTACAGTACAGGTTTTCGAGGAAACCACAGGACTGAAACCAGGCGAAACAGTTACCGCATCCGGAGATGCCCTCTCTGTTACATTGGGACCTGGAATCCTGAACAACATTTTTGACGGTATTGAGCGTCCGCTGTCCGAGATTGCAAAGCAGTCCGGTAAATACATCAGCCGCGGCCTTACCGTAGATTCTCTGGATACAGAGAAAAAATGGGATGTCCATGTAACTGTTTCGGAAGGCGAAGAGCTGATGGGCGGCGCAATCATTGCAGAAACACAGGAAACCCGTTCCATCGTTCACAAATCGATGGTTCCGCCGGATGTCAACGGCACGGTTATCTGGGCTGCCAAAGACGGAAAGTATACCATCCTTGACCCGATTGTAAAACTGAAACTGGAAGACGGCACCGAAAAAGAGATCACACTGGCACAGAAATGGCCGATCCGTGTACCGCGTCCAACCCTGAAAAGATATCCGGCATCCGTTCCGCTGATCACAGGACAGCGTATCCTGGATACGATGTTCCCGATCGCAAAAGGCGGCACAGCAGCCATCCCTGGCGGATTCGGTACCGGAAAAACCATGACCCAGCACCAGATCGCAAAATGGTCTGATGCCGATATCATCATCTATATCGGATGTGGAGAGCGTGGAAACGAGATGACACAGGTTCTGGAGGAGTTCCAGGAACTGATCGACCCGAAGAGCGGCAACCCGCTGATGGATCGTACCACCCTGATCGCCAACACATCCAACATGCCTGTTGCAGCCCGTGAGGCATCTCTGTATTCCGGACTGACACTGGCTGAGTATTACCGCGATATGGGCTATGATGTAGCAATCATGGCAGACTCTACATCCCGTTGGGCAGAGGCACTCCGTGAGCTGTCCGGCCGTCTGGAGGAAATGCCTGCCGAGGAAGGTTTCCCGGCATACCTGGCATCCCGTCTGTCCGCTTTCTATGAGCGTGCCGGCATGATGCAGACCCTTTGCGGCGCAGAGGGAAGCGTATCCATCATCGGAGCCGTATCTCCGCAGGGTGGTGACTTCTCCGAGCCTGTTACCATGAACACCAAACGTTTCGTCCGCTGCTTCTGGGGACTGGACAAATCTCTGGCTTACGCCCGTCATTTCCCGGCGATCCACTGGCTGACCAGCTACAGTGAATACCTGCAGGATCTGTCGCCGTGGTACAAAGATCACGTAAACAAAAACTTTGTAGATATGCGGAACCAGTTAATGGGAATCCTGAACTCCGAGAGCTCCCTGATGGAAATTGTAAAACTGATCGGTAGCGATGTTCTTCCGGATGACCAGAAGCTGACCCTGGAAATCGCCAGAGTTATTCGACTGGGCTTCCTGCAGCAGAACGCATTCCATCCGGATGACACCTGCGTATCTCTGGAAAAACAGTACAAGATGATGGAAGTTATTCTTTATCTGTACAAGAAATCCAAAGCGCTCGTGACGATGGGCATGCCAATGTCCGTACTGAAAGAGGACAAGATCTTCGACCGCGTCGTTTCTATTAAATACGATGTACCGAATGACCGTCTGGATCTGTTTGACACATACAAAAAAGATATCGACACCTTCTACGATAAGGTACTCGAGAAGAATGGTTAAGGAGGGAATTCATCATGGCAATTGAATATTTAGGCCTTAGTGAGGTCAATGGCCCTCTGGTTGTTCTGGAAGGTGTAAAAAATGCTTCCTACGAGGAAATCGTAGAATTTACCGTAGACGGCAATGAGAAAAAACTGGGACGTATCGTTGCTGTATACGAAGACAAAGCCGTTATTCAGGTATTTGAGGGAACTTCGAGCATGTCTCTTACCAATACCCATACCCGTCTGACCGGACATCCGATGGAGATCGGACTTTCCGAAGAAATCCTTGGACGTACCTTCGACGGTATCGGAAAACCGATCGACCGCATGGGACCAATTGACGCAGAGGTAAGAAGAAACGTCAACGGCCTGCCGCTGAACCCGGTTACCCGTAAATACCCAAGAAACTATATCCATACCGGTATTTCTGCAATCGACGGTCTGACTACCCTGATTCGTGGCCAGAAGCTGCCAATCTTCTCCGGAAACGGACTTCCGCACGACCAGCTGGCAGCACAGATCGTACAGCAGGCATCCCTTGGAGATTCTGATGAGAAGTTTGCAATCGTATTTGCCGCTATGGGTGTTAAATACGACGTAGCAGAGTTCTTCCGCCGGACCTTTGAGGAAAGCGGTGTATCTGACCACGTTGTTATGTTCCTGAACCTGGCAAACGACCCGGTTGTAGAGCGTCTGATCACTCCGAAGGTAGCGCTGACAGCTGCCGAGTACCTTGCATTCGAGAAAGGCATGCATATCCTGGTTATCCTGACCGATATCACATCCTTCTGCGAGGCTATGCGTGAGGTTTCCTCCTCCCGTGGAGAGATTCCTTCCCGTAAAGGTTATCCTGGATACCTGTACAGTGAGCTGGCTACGCTGTATGAGCGCGCCGGAATCGTACAGGGTGTAGAGGGATCCGTAACACAGATTCCGATCCTGACCATGCCAAACGATGATATCACGCACCCGATCCCTGACCTGACCGGTTACATCACCGAGGGTCAGATCGTACTGGACCGTCAGCTTCACGGCCAGTCTATTTACCCGCCAATCAGCGTACTGCCGAGTCTTTCCCGTCTGATGAAGGATGGTATCGGTGAGGGCTACACAAGAGCCGATCATCAGGACGTAGCGAACCAGCTGTTCTCCTGCTATGCAAAGGTAGGAGATGCGCGTTCCCTGGCATCCGTTATCGGTGAGGATGAGCTTTCTCCGATCGATAAACAGTACCTGGTATTCGGTAATGAATTCGAGCATGAATTCATCGGCCAGGGAATGGATGAAAACCGTTCCATGGAAGATACGCTGAACAAGGCATGGGAGCTTCTTGGACTGCTTCCGAGAGAAGAGCTCGACCGTGTCAACACCAAGGTTCTGGATCAGTATTATCATCCGACCACCATTGATGCAGTAGCAAAAGCAAAGGCAGAAGCCGATGCCATGAATGAGTAAGCGAGAGGAGTGAGATCGGAATGGACCCGAATACCTTTCCTACCAAGGGAAACCTGATTCTTGCAAAGAACTCTCTGAAACTTGCCCACATGGGTTACGAGCTGATGGACAAGAAGCGGAATATTCTGATCCGCGAGCTCATGGGCCTGATCGATGAGGCAAAGGATATTCAGCGTCAGATTGATGTGACGTTCCGCGAAGCATATGCGGCGCTGCAGATTGCGAACATGGAGATCGGTATCACCAACGTACAGACCGTGTCCTATACCGTTCCGGTGGAGGAATCTATCCGGATCAAGACAAGGAGTATCATGGGCGTGGAAATTCCGCTGGTAGAGGCTGATCCGTCCGGACAGGCCCCGACTTATGCTTACTACAGCACGAAGGAGTCCCTGGATCAGGCAAGACAGGCCTTTGAAAAAGTAAAAGACCTGACCTTAAACCTTTCCATGATAGAGAACTCGGCGTACCGCCTTGCTGCGGCAATCAAGAAAACACAGAAGCGTGCCAACGCGCTGAAGAACATCACGATTCCGCATTACACCCAGCTGTCCAAGGATATCGCGGACGCACTGGAGGAGAAGGAGCGCGAGGAGTTCACACGACTGAAGGTCATCAAACAGAGAAAGAACAAGGCAAGCTGATAAGGCTTTCCCGGAATAGAGATGAAAAACCCGCTTGGGCCGCGAAGAGATTTGCGGTGCCGGGCGGGTTTTTATGTGTCATGCAAAAAATATGTTTTTGGCTGCACTTTTTGTGCAAAAATTTTATAAAAATTTTCTATCTTTTTAAAACGGTCTTTGCTATAATACGTAAGGCGATTGTAAAGAAAAGTTAAGATTTTGTAAGCTGTAATGCTTTTTGGAGGTAGGAAGATGAAACACAAGAAACAGAAAAAAACGAAAAAAGCAGGGCGCATTCTGCTGGCTGTGTTTGCAGTGTTGATCGGAACGCTTGGCGTGCTGCTGTTTACGTCCGAGCGCTGGATGCGGAAAACATGGCCGAATCTGAGCATGGAAGAGCTTGTTTACCAGTTAAAGGCCCCGATTGCCGGAACCAGCCATGATCTTCTGATGAGTTATGTCTGCTCAAGTGCGCTGATCGCAGCGGCAGCACTCATCCTTCTGATTCTGGTCAGCATTTTTCTTCGGGAAAAACGCAAAGCCCATGTGGCGTTCGGGATGATCTGTATCGCGGCAGGAGCCGCCAGCATCGTCTATTCCATCAATGACGTGTGGGCAGCACTGGACGTAAAAGAATATCTGAAAAATCAGAGCACGTACAATACCGTGGTAGAAGACAACTACGTAGATCCGGACCGCGTGAATATCACGTTCCCGGAACAGAAACGAAATCTGATCTATCTCTATCTGGAATCCATGGAGAGCACCTACGCAGACAAAGCTTCCGGCGGAGCATTCGATAAAAACTATATCCCGGAGCTGACCCAGCTTGCCACAGACAACATCAGTTTTTCCAATTCGGAGCTGCTCGGCGGCGGCCAGCCTACCGTAAACGCAACCTGGACCATTGCCGGAATTTTCGCACAGACCTCCGGTCTGCCTCTCAGCATCGGAATCCAGCGAAATGAGATGGCATATCAGGCCAGCTTCTTCCCGGAAATCAATACCCTGGGTGATGTCCTGGCGGATGAAGGCTACAAGCAGTATTTCTTCATCGGTTCAATCGGACAGTTCGGCGGCCGGGAAGAGTACTTTAAAGAGCACGGCGACTACGAAGTAGACGATTACAACTGGGCTATGGAAAAAGGCCTGATCCCGGAAGGATATTACGAATGGTGGGGCTATGAGGATGAAAAACTCTTTTCCTTTGCCAAAGACCGTCTGACCGAAATCGCAGCAGAGGGAGAGCCGTTCAACTTCACCATGCTGACCGCAGACACCCATTTTGAGGATGGATATCCGTGTGAGCTCTGCGATGAAGAAAACGACGGTGACAACCAGTACGGAATGGTTCTGCACTGCTCCAGCAAGCAGGTCACCGAGTTCGTTTCCTGGATTCAGCAGCAGGATTTCTACGAGAACACAACGATCGTAATTTCTGGCGACCATCTGACGATGGATTCCGATTTCTGTGAGAACATTGATCCGGACTACACCAGAACCGTATACAACGTGATCATCAACTCCCCGATCCAGCCGCAGCAGGAGAAAAACAGAAGTTTCACCACCATGGACATGTTCCCGACCACCATCGCAAGTCTCGGAGCTACCATTGAGGGTGACCACCTCGGTCTTGGAACGAACCTGTTTTCAGGTGAACAGACGCTTGCAGAGAAGCTGACCTTCGACCAGCTCAATGATGATCTCTCCCAGAAATCCAAATTCTTCGAAAAAATGGAAGAGCAGGTAACCTCCATCTGGACCAAAACCGATGAGGGCTGGAAGTTCTACATCGAAGACGAAGACCGATGGGCCAAAAGCGAATGGGTTTCCCTGAACCCGCACCGCTATGCAAACGACACCGAGCAGAGATATTACATTGACGCAAACGGCTACGCCGTAAAAGGATGGAAACTGATCGACGGAAAATGGTATTACTTCTCCACACAGGGCAGCTACCGCCTCCTCGAAGGACCGTGCGACGAACCGTTTGAGGTGGATGAGTCGCAGTATTCTTAAAAAATAAAAAAGAGAAGGATTTTCGGCAGCAAAAAGCCGGGAATCCTTCTTTTTTTAATGCAGAATTGTGCCGCTCCGCCTTTTGGCGGAATTTTCTGCATTTTTTGGTACAAAACGTATAAAGATTGTGAAATAAATAATTATCAATTGAATCATCTTACAAAACATGGTAAAATATGGCTATCAATCGGCGGACAAAGCGGAAAAAAGAAAGGGGATTTTAAAACAATGGGTTACAAATCAGACATTGAAATTGCACAGGAATGTACCATGCAGCCGATCACAGCGATCGCAGAAAAAGCAGGTATTGATGACAAATATCTGGAGCAGTACGGAAAGTACAAAGCAAAAATTGATTACAACCTGTTAAAAGACACCAATGCGGAGGATGGAAAACTGATCCTCGTTACAGCCATCAACCCGACACCGGCAGGAGAAGGAAAAACAACAACTTCTGTAGGTCTGGTAGACGGACTTTCTAGAATCGGTAAAAAAGCAATGGTTGCACTTCGCGAGCCATCTCTTGGACCGGTCTTCGGTGTAAAAGGCGGAGCAGCAGGCGGCGGATACGCACAGGTTGTTCCAATGGAAGATATCAACCTTCACTTCACCGGTGACTTCCATGCAATCGGTGCAGCAAACAACCTGCTGGCAGCTATGATCGACAACCACATTTTCCAGGGAAACGCTCTGAATATCGATCCGAGAAAGATCACCTGGAAACGATGCGTAGATATGAATGACCGTCAGCTTCGAAGCGTTGTAGACGGCCTTGGCGGAAGAACAAACGGAATGCCGAGAGAAGACGGCTATGACATCACCGTAGCATCTGAGGTTATGGCAGTTCTGTGTCTGGCAAGCGACATCACAGATCTGAAAGAAAGACTTTCCAAGATCATCATCGGATATACCTACGGAAAAGTATCCGAGCAGAAACCGGTAACCGCAGGTGACCTGCACGCAGAAGGCGCTATGGCAGCACTCTTAAAAGATGCCCTGAAACCAAACCTGGTACAGACTCTGGAAGGAACTCCGGCTATCGTTCACGGCGGACCATTCGCAAACATCGCACACGGCTGCAACTCTGTAACAGCAACCAAAATGTGCCTGAAATTAGCAGATTACACTATCACAGAGGCAGGCTTCGGTGCTGACCTTGGTGCTGAGAAATTCCTCGACATCAAATGCCGTATGGCAGGCCTGAAACCGAATGCAGTTGTAGTCGTAGCAACTGTTCGTGCCCTGAAATACAACGGCGGCGTTCCGAAAGCAGAACTGAACGGCGAGAACCTGGAAGCTCTGGAGAAAGGTATGCCGAACCTTCTGAAACACGTAAGCAACATCACAAACGTATACAAACTGCCATGTGTCGTTGCCATCAACGCATTCCCGACCGATACCGAAGCAGAGCTGAAGCTGGTTGAGGAGAAATGCAAAGAGCTCGGTGTCAACGTTGTTCTGTCCGAGGTATGGGCAAAAGGCGGCGAGGGCGGCGTAGCCCTGGCAGAAGAAGTTGTCCGTCTTTGCGAGCAGCCGAACGATTTCACCTATGCATACGATCTGGAAGGCTCCATCGAAGAGAAACTGAACGCCATCGTTCAGAAGATCTACGGCGGAAGCAGAGTTGTCCTGACCGCAAATGCACAGAAACAGGCAAAACAGTTAGAGGCTCTCGGATTTGGCAACTGCCCGATCTGTATGGCAAAAACCCAGTACAGCCTGACCGATGATCAGACCAAACTCGGCGCACCGACCGGATTCGAAGTTACCGTACGTAACCTGAAAATCTCCGCTGGTGCAGGCTTCATCGTAGCCCTGACCGGTGACATCATGACCATGCCAGGTCTGCCGAAAGTTCCGGCAGCAGAGCGTATCGATGTAGACGCTACTGGAAAGATTACAGGATTGTTCTAATAACACAGGATATTGTCTTGAAAAGACAGAATAAAGCGTGAAATAAAACACAGAAAAAAAGAGACATTCCTTCGTGAATGTCTCTTTTTTTACGTTTTTATTGCAAAATATTACAAAAGATAATATAATTTCTAATGATAACATGGAGAGAAAAGCAGATATAATATAGTAAGGGAGTTACTTGCCAATGACATCGAAGAAAAAATTGAGAAGTCTTCTGGGCGGTACACTTTTTATGGTGCTGATGCTCAGCGTACATCCGACGACTGTTTCCGCGAGTGCTGTGGGGAGCAGCACGGTGATGGACCAGTCTGTGGAGACAGAGGATCAGCAGAGCGGGATACAGAGTGAAACGCAGACACAGGCTTCACAGGACAGCGGTGCTGCTGTGCGGGCCAGTCAGAATGGCTGGGTTAAGGCAGGCGACAGCGGCTGGTATTTTTATGAGAACGGACAGCTGAAAACAGGATGGCTTTACCGGAATGGAAACTGGTACTGGCTGGATCCGGACCGGAACGGCCGCATGGCAGAAAACAGCTGGTTCACATACGATAATAATTTTTATTATGCCAAGGGAGACGGAGCAATCTATAAAAATGGTTTTCAGGAAGTAGATGGAAACCTTTATTATTTCCAGAGCTGGGGCGGCATTCAGAGAAATGTGTATCTCAGCATCAGTGGAAAAATGTACTATGTACAGGAAAATGGTATCGTTGCCCGTGGAATAGTCAGAACAATGAATGGACATGGTGATCTCTGCGCATTTGATGATACTACGGGAGCGCAGATCACACAAAAAGGCTGGCTGAAAAAAGGCACATCATATTATTGGGTAAGAGAAGACGGCGTCCTGCAGACCGGCTGGCTGCTGTACGATGATAACTGGTACTGGTTTGATGATAATGGTGTCATGATGGCATCCGGCTGGAAAGAAATCAACAACAATCTGTATTACTTCCAGAGCTGGGGCGGCATTTATAAAAACGGTTTCCAGAGCATCGGAGGAAACGAGTATTATTTCCGGAGCTGGGGTGGTGTATATCGAAACACCTTCTTTACCGTAAAAGGGAAAACCTACATAGCGCAGAATGACGGATCGATCTATCATGCCAGCCAGACCGGCTGGGTTCAGCTGGGAGATCAGACTTACTGGATCAATCAGGATGGTTCTGTTCAGACCGGCTGGCTGAAGCTGGAAGGCAAATGGTACTGGCTGAAAGCGGACGGCACACGTGCTGCATCTGAATGGATCACGTATGACAACAACCGATACTATTTTGACGGTGACGGTGTGATGTACACTGGAATGAAAGAGGTTGACGGAACAAGATATTATTTCCACAGCTGGGGCGGCGTTTACCGTAACGAATCTTTTACCTGGCAGGGAAAGAAATACTGGGCAAAGGATGACGGAACCTTCTATACAGGTGTCTGCGATATCAATGGAAAGAAATACTATTTTCTGGAAGACGGCGAGCAGATTACAAAAGAGGGCTGGTATCTGACCAACGGAACGTATTACTGGATCAACAAGGATACGTCGCTTCAGACCGGCTGGGTGAAATATGACAACAACTGGTACTGGATGAAAGAAGACGGTACGATGGCATCGTCTGAATGGATCACCTACGACAAAAACCGCTACTATTTCCGAAGCTGGGGCGGCATGTACACCGGAATTCATACCATCGGCGGAACAAAATACGCATTCCAGAGCTGGGGCGGTCTGTACCATGATCAGACATTTACCATCGGCGGTAAAACATACTATGCCAATTCAGATGGAACATTTGCCACCGGCTGGGTGCAGAACGGCGGAAAAACGTATTATTTCGATGAGGACGGCACAAGCCATACGGGCTGGCTGCTTCTGGACGGAACGCATTACTGGATCAACGCCAATGGAACCAGAAGAGATGACGAGCTGTTTCAGTACGACGGAAACTATTATTATGTAGACAAAAACGGCGTTATGGCGACAAGCGGCTGGGTATACTGGGATTATAACTATTATTATCCGAGAAGCTGGGGCGGCATGTACAAGAATGCGTTTATTACCTATGATAATAACCTCTATTACCTTGGATCTGACTCGAAAATGGCAATCGGCTGGCAGTCGATTGGCGGAAATACATACTATTTCCGAAACTGGGGCGGCATGATAACCGGAAAACAGGTGATCGACGGAAAAACGTATGTGTTCGATGAGGACGGCAAGCTGGTACAGAGTCCGGACGGATTTGAACCGTCCGCGCAGATCGGTGTCCGCACCGTACGGAACTTTCTGAAAAATGCACTGCTTCCACTTGGAAACACCCTGTATATCTGGGGAGGCGGCCACACAGACGCAGAGGCAGAGAGTTACGGCGTCAATGCGCAGTGGAAACAATTCTTCAATACACAGAATTCCACCTACAACTATTCCGATCATCTGTATGAGTACGGAAAAGGTCTTGACTGTTCCGGCTATGTCGGATGGACCGCACATCAGGTGACGAAAGAGTATGCAACGACAACCTCCACTGGAATGCCGGCCTACTTTGCAAGAAAAGGCTGGGGAACCTGCGTGACAGGCGATACGTCCCAGAAATTTACGCCGGGTGATGTGGTCAGCAAGAGCGGTCATGTCTGGATTGTCATTGGCCAGTGCTCGGACGGCAGCGTGGTTGTCATTCATGCGACACCGCCGTATATTCAGCTTGGCGGAACCGTTTCTTCAACAGGAAGCATTAACAGTGAAGCTATTGAGCTGGCAAATGAATACATGAAAATGTATTATCCGGTTGCGTATGAGCGGTATGGTGTAAAAGTTCTTGACCGGTCCTATCTGACCGGTGTGAATCATTTCACCTGGAGCAGCAGTATCTTAAGTGACAGTGAAGGCTACCGCAGGAAGAAACCGGCAGAAATCCTGAACGATCTGTTCCAGTAAAATATCTTCTATAAAAAATAAGAGAGAATACAAAAAAACTTTGTAGTTCGTGTATTCTCTCTTTCTTTTTGCGCTGGAATTGTCTATACTAGAAGGTGCGTGAAAGACGCAGATCAGAAATACAAAAGAAAAAATCTGGAAAATAAAAATACAAGGGGAGTAAACATGCGAAAGAGCTGGAAATGGGCGCTCTGTCTTGGCGTAGTGTCGTTGCTGCTGCTGGGCGGCTGCGGAAAAGAAAAGGCGGAACCAGTGGATCTGGTGCTGGTAACCGACGGCAGTGAGGTAGCTTCCGATGCCGTGTATCAGTCAGCATGGAACGGTCTTGCGCAGTATGGAGACGAGAGCGGTCTGAAATATGAAGCAAGTGTTCCGGCAGGACGGACAACAGAGGACTATGAAAACACCATCAAAGAGGCGGCGCAGAAGGGAGCATCCGTTATCGTCTGTGCCGGAACGAGCATGAGCCGCGCCGTTTACGATGCACAGCGCGACTGGAAGGATGTCCGTTTTCTGCTGCTGGAGGCAGAACCGGTCAGTGAGAGCGGCCGCAGCCGTCTCCGCGGAAATACAGAAAGCCTGGAAATTGATGTATCAGAGGCCGGCTACCTGGCAGGATATGCGGCAGTACAGGCCGGCTACACGCACCTGGGCTATATCGGACAGAAAAACGAAGAGAACGGAACAAAGTACGGGACAGGTTATGCACTCGGTGCAGAGGCGGCCGCTGCGGATCTGGGACTTGGAGAAAACAGCATCACGCTGGATTATACGTATCGGAAAAGCAGCAGCGTATCACCGTCGTATTTGGAAAAAATCAAAAGCTGGTATGGTGAGGGCGGACAGATTCTCTTCTCGGACGGTGCATCGTATCAGAATGTACTTGGCGCAGCAGCATCTGCGGCAGGCGGAGCACTGATCGCAAACGGCGGCGTGGAGGAGTACGCCAATGCCGTGTTGAAAGTACGTCTGGATTATGGAACTGCAGTTTACAATGCGTTAAAAGAAATGAAACAAAAGGATTTTGAAGGCGGGAAAATTGTAACGCGCGGCGTGACCGATCAGGAAATCAGTCTGGAATGGAATCAGGATGCGGTGCCGTACTTTACAGAGGATCAGTACCGGGCACTCTGTGCGAAATTCTCCGCAGAGGACTTTTCAATCCCTGACGGCGATGCGCTTTCCTCGCCGGATCAATACAAATTGAGTTGTGTGAGTGTACAGAAGGTAAAATAACATGTATCGTTACTGTTCACGAATTGTTTACAAAAAGTCGGGATATTTTTCCTTGCATCCATTTGTGAATTGTGATATTATGTAAAAGAATTGGGAAAAATATTTCAAAATTGTTACAGAATAATTGAATTTCTAAGAAACAGGGAAACCTGAAACAAAGAAACCTACATACAACGAATCAATTTGGGAGTGAAAGAATGAGAAAAAAATTTCTTGCCTTAAGTTTAGCAGTGATCGTAAGTGCAGCTCAGGTAATGACAGTAAGCGCCTCGAAACAGGAGCAGTTACAGCAGCAGCAGGCAGCACAGGCAGAGACCAGCGCACAGCTTGACAACGCAAAAGCAGAAATCGACGATCTGGAAACCAAAAAGAATCAGATTACCGGCGAGATTGATGACCTGGACGCACAGCTTGTCGTAACCATGGCATCCGTTGAAAATCTGAAAAATGAAATTGCAGAGAAACAGACTGAGATTGAAGATACTCAGAAAAAATTAAGTGACGCACAGGCAGAAGAGGACGAGCAGTACGAGCAGATGAAAAAACGTATCAAATTCCTCTATGAAAGCGGCGGAGACAACGGCTGGGCAGCACTGATTCTGGAAGGAAAAGATTTAAGCAGCATCCTGAACCAGGCTGAGTACACCCAGAAATTATACAAATACGACAGAGAGTGCCTGCAGGAGTACATGGATCTGGTACAGCAGGTAACGGATTACAGCAATCAGCTCGCAGACGAGAAAGCAGACCTGGAAGCCAGCGAGGCAGAGCAGGAAGCACAGCAGCAGTCCCTCGAGGCAATGCTTGAGCAGAAAAAAGCCGTTTCCGATGACTACGAAAACCAGATCGCAGACCTGAACGACATGGCTGCACAGTACAACGCAGTACTGGCAGAGCAGAACGCAAAGATCCAGCAGATCCAGGAGGAGATTGCAGCCGAAGAGGCAGCAAGAAAAGCCGAAGAGGCCCGTCAGGCAGCAGAAGCAGCCGAGGCAGCCCGCCAGGCAGAAGCAGCAAGACAGGCAGCAGCAGAAGCAGCCGCAAGCAGTGCTGCAAATAATACAACAACGGCAGACAACACACCGTCCAGCACAGGAAGCTCCACCACGACAACAACACCGTCTAACGGAGGAAGCTCTTACGATGATTCTTCGTCCAGCGATACCAGCAGCTCGGATGATTCCAGCAGCTCCAGCAGCACCGGAAGTGCAACAGGAAGCGCCATCGTATCCTATGCAACCCAGTTCATCGGCAACCCGTACGTATGGGGCGGCACAAGCCTTACCAACGGAGCTGACTGCTCCGGCTTTATCATGAGCGTTTACGCACACTTCGGATACGACCTTCCGCATTCCTCCAGTGCACTGCGTGGTGTAGGACGCGGTGTATCTTATGCAGAGGCTCAGCCGGGCGATATTATCTGCTACAGCGGCCACGTAGCCATCTACATCGGCGGCGGTGCAATCGTACACGCAAGCAATGAGCGCGACGGTATCAAGATCAGCAGCAACGCAGCGTATACCACGATTCTTGCGGTAAGACGTGTGGTTTAAAAAAGAATTACATAGTAAGAATTTTCAGATCCCGGGAGAGAAAAATCCCGGGATCTTTTGCGTTTTGCTTAAAATTGAGTGCATTCGCGTTAAAACTGTGATATACTAAAGCACATCGGAGATACAAGGGCGTATTGACCAACAGAAGGTCAGTATGCCCTTTTGCTTGTTAGGAAGAAGGGAGAATCGTTATGAAACTGGAAAATTATTTTCGTCGTTTCGGTATTCGAAACGGATCTGGTGCGGAAAGTAGCGTCAGTGCTGTCCATCTGCATTATTGCCGGTCTGCTGATCGTCTACGTCCCGAACATCATCGCCGGAGCCGGAAAGATCGGCGATACTGTAAACGCCATGAAAACCGCAGACCTCCCATTCGGCAAAGCCCTGTACGCCGCATTCCTCTACGGAACCTTCCAGCTTGCCAATGTCGCAGTCTTCGTCCAGCATGCCAAATCCTTCGAAGAACCGCAGGATGCTGGAAAGAGCATGGCAGTCGGTGCCGTATTAAATGCCCTTCTGATGATCATGGTCGTCCTCGGAATCATGACCGTATACCAGAACCCGGAAATGAGCCAGCAGAGCGTCCCGACATTATTTATGGTTCAGCAGGGCGTCGGCAGTAAATTCATGACACCGCTGATTTCCGTACTGATCATCCTCGGTGCCGTATCCACAGCCGTCAACATGGTTGCCGCCATGGTCAAACGAATCCACGACGGCCTCGCTGAACGAAGCAACAGAACAGAAACCGCAGGCAAAATCAGCCGCACCCAGATCCTTGCCGCGCTTGTCTGCTGCATCGCGGACTTCCTTATCGCACAGTTTGGTCTGCTGACGCTGATCCAGAAGGCGTACAGCATCCTGGCATACCTGGCAATCCCGGTCATCTTGGTGCCGTACGTGGTGCACATGGCGGTGATGCGGTTTGATACGAAAAAATAGAAAAGAACAATAAAAAATTTGTAACAAAAATTTACACCGCAGAAAGAGAGATTTGCTTCTGGAGAATGGAAGTATTTCGCAGACAGCAGAAAAAAGAAGATTCATGCAGAGCAGATGTGAGTCATAAAGAAATGACATGCGTCTGCCTTTTTTCTGTGCGTCTGGCAGAGTATGTGTCGGTGACAAAGCAGAAAACAGGAACTCTTCTTTGGGACTCGATTGTGCCGTCAAAATATGGTATACTGCAAAAAGGATCAAAAAGCGGATATTGATATTTCACGGGAGGGGAAGAAGATGAAAAATGCACCGGCTTATGTGAAGGTTTACAGCAGACTGAAAAACGAGATCAATAAGGGAACATATCCTGTCGGGGGATTTCTGCCGAAGGAGTGTGAACTGGAGAAAATCTATCAGGTCAGCCGTACTACGGTACGGAATGCAGTAAAGATGCTGGTGCAGGAGGGACTGGTTGAGGTTCGCCAGGGTTCTGGAACGAGGGTGCTGAATCATAAGGCAATTCAGAATTATAACAAGGTCACATCGGTCACGGAATCCCTGATGAAAAAAGGATATCGGGTAACGACGTCAGATATGATGATCGACATCATTTCGGCGGACAAACAGCTCGCCGATGAATTGGAAATTCCGGAGGGAACCAGCGTGGCGAGGATTCAGCGGCTGCAGCTTGCGGATGAAGAGCCTGTTACGCTGATGGAAAATTATATCGAATATGCGAAAGTCCCTGGCATCGAGGCGTATGAGAATCAGTTTGTAGCGCTGTATCAGTTTCTGGAGGAGAAATTCGGCTTGCAGATTGATGAGACACGAGACAGAATTTCAGCGAAATCCGCGACCTTTATGGAAGCCCAGGTTCTGAAAACGGAGCCGAAGGATGCGCTTCTTGTGGTGCACAGAGTCACCTACTGGCAGAACCGGCCGGTGAGCATTGACCACGTGCGGATCATCGGAAGCAAGTACGAGGTGGAGATTTCGGGAAAAGGACGGAGTAAATGAGCGATGAGACAGAAGAACAGAAGAAACTGATGCGGCAGATTGATATCAGCTGTGTACAGGCATTTCATACAATGGATGAAATTGATGCGATGGTGGAGCTGGCAAAGAAATATCGTCTGGCTGCTGTGTTTACCTTGCCGGCGTTCAGCGCCCATGTGGCAGAACGGCTGCAGGACACCAGAGAAATCCATGCGGGAGGCGTGGTAAGCTTTCCGGGCGGCGGAGATACGACCGGACAGAAGAAGCGGCAGGCAAAAGAACTGTGGGAGGCTGGCTGCCGGGAAATCGACATGGTGATGAATCTTACGGCATTCAGAAGCCACGAATTTTCTTATGTAAAAGAAGAACTTCTGGCCATCCGGGAGCAGGTGCCTTCGGCGATTTTTAAGGTGATCATCGAGGCACCGCAGCTGACGGAGCAGGAAATCTGCCAGGCAGTGGATCTGTGTGTGGAAGGCCGTGCGGATTATGTAAAGACGAGCACCGGATGGTATCCCGGCTGTCCTTCCACCGTGGAGCAGGTTCGAATCATGAGCCGTGAAGCCGCCGGTCGCATTCAGATCAAGGCCGCCGGTGGAATCCGCAGTCTGGAAACTATACAGGAAATGCAGAAAGCCGGCTGTAGCCGTTTCGGTATGGGAATGCGGTCGGTACAGAATTTGATAAAAAGTATCTATAAGTAATCTATTGTGCAAAAGCTATAAAAAAGTCACGGAATATTCTACGATATTCCGTGACTTTTCTGTTGAATTAGTAACCTATTAGTGATATATTCGAATCATAGGAATCGATAAATCATTAACAATCTGAAAGGAGAGCAAAAGATATGAAAGGTTATGCAATGCTGAAAATCGGTGAATCCGGATGGATCGAGAAAGAACGCCCGAAATGCGGGCCGATGGATGCCATTTGCCGTCCACTGGCAGTTGCCATCTGCACATCAGATGTCCACACTTTATGGGAAGGGGCCATCGGTGACCGTCATAACATGATTCTGGGCCATGAGTGCTGTGCAGAGGTTGTGGAAGTCGGAGAGCTCGTAAAAGATTTCAAACCGGGAGACCGGGTTCTTGTGCCGGCCATCACTCCGGACTGGAATTCTCTGGAAGCACAGGCTGGTTATTCCATGCACTCCGGCGGAATGCTGGCAGGCTGGAAATTCTCCAACTTCAAAGATGGTGTCTTTTCTGAATTCTTTCATGTAAATGATGCCGATGGAAACCTTGCGCTGCTTCCGAAAAACATCAATGTTGTCGACGCGTGCATGCTTTCCGATATGGTGCCGACCGGATTCCACGGCGTAGAGCTTGCCGATGTACAGTTTGGTGATACAGTTCTTGTCATCGGAATCGGACCAGTTGGTCTGATGTCGGTAGCCGGAACGAATATGCGCGGCGCATCGAGAATCATTGCTGTCGGAACGAGACCGGTCTGCGTAGAAACGGCAAAAAAATACGGCGCAACGGATTTTGTCAGCTACAAGAACGGACCGATTTTCCAGCAGGTACTCGATATGACAGATGGAAAAGGTGTTGATAAAGTAGTCATCGCCGGCGGTGGTGTAGAAACCTTTGCAGAAGCAGTAAAATGCCTGAAACCGGGCGGAAAGATCGGAAATGTAAACTATCTTGGATCCGGTGACAACATTGATATTCCGCGTGTAGAGTGGGGCGTTGGAATGGGTCACAAACAGATTAACGGAGGCCTGATGCCTGGCGGAAGACTCCGCATGGAAAAACTGGGAGCTCTTGTTTCGGCAGGCAAGCTGGATGTCAGCCCGCTGTCCACACATGTGTTTGATGGATGGGATCATCTGGAAGAAGCACTGTTCCTCATGAGAGATAAACCGAAGGATTTAATCAAACCAGTCGTTAAATTGGCTGACTGATGATTTGAAAATTTGACTGAAAAAGGAAACGTATGAAAATATTGATCGTATCCGGCTTTTTGGGCGCGGGAAAAACAACATTTATCAAACGGCTGGCCAGGAACGTCGATCAGCGGTTTGCCATACTGGAAAATGAATATGGAGCCGCAGGAATCGACGGCGCACGTCTTGGCCAGAACCGGCAGGGAACGCAGAAAAATGTATGGGAAATGACAGAGCAGTGCATCTGCTGCATCGGGAAAAAGGATTTTGCAGCATCCGTGCTGACCATTGCCAATGTGGTAGACCCGGAATACCTGATCGTAGAACCGACAGGCGTCGGAAGTCTCGCCCGGATTATAGAAAATCTGCGTCAGATCGAGTACGAGAGAATTCAGCTTCTCTCGCCGGTCACTATTGTGGATGTTTACAGTTACCGCCGCTATATGGCGGAATATCCCGAGCTGTATCAGGATCAGATCCGAAGCGCGGATACGATCATTGTTTCCAAAACAGAAGCATGCCAGGCGGAAGAAAAACAGCGCATCCAGAAATTTCTGCAGGAAATTAACCCGCAGGCAAAAATCATCACGGATTATGCATCCACGATGACACGGGAAGATTACCAGAGCCTGCTGCTGGGCGGCCGGTATGAGAAAAAAGTACAGGATACGCAGAGCGGCGAAAAGATGCCGGAGACCTTCTCCTTCGAAAATATCCGAATGGAGGCACCGGAAACCCTGTGGTGTTTTCTGGAACAGATCATTCGCGGAGCGTTTGGAAATATCATCCGTGCAAAAGGACAGTTCGCAGCCGGAGACCAGTTTCTCCAATTTGATGTCGCCGATCACCGCTACAGCATCACCGGCACAGAACAGAAAAACGCCGGCCAGGCTGTGTTTATCGGAAACGATATGAACGAAGATGCGATCCGGCAGTATTTTAAGAAATGCGCCGGAAACCAGAAAATGAAATATGCTGCCCGTCATGTATCATAAAGTAAATAGGAAAAAGAGATTGCGGAGTCCTGCCAAAACAGGGTTTCGCAATTTTGGTTTTTACAGAAAGATTCAACTGAAAAACGAAGGATAGGCAAAAACGAAAAATTACGCTAAAATAAACATACAAGTATTTCAAATAAAACAAAAGAAAAATCAGGGGGGATCTGATATGGAGGAACAGAAAAGAAGACGGGAAAGAAAATCAGCGGCATACTGGTTGAGCAAAAGCTCGATTTTATATCCGATCTGTATCTTGTATGTGATGTATGTGAAACAGGTTGAGGTATATATTACAGAATGTTCCGTCCATATTTCGTCGGGGACAATGCTTTTTGCCTATGCGCTGTGCCTGATTTTGTGGCTGGCCTCACCCATTCGAAGCTACTGCGCAGATGGAACTGCAAATGAAGTTTTATTCTATACATTTCCGCCGAGCATACTGATGCTGTTTTTATTTGCCCAATATTCACTGAAAATTGTGTTGTTTCTTGCAGTGCTGGATGGGATATTTCTTGTTACGGTTTTAAGAGATTTACATAGAAAAAAACGAAAATATTCTCCGAAAAAATTCTGGAGATTAAAAAGAAGTGACTTAAACGCATTTCTGTTTGTTTCAGTATGCGTGAGTATGGTACCGACTTGTATGATGATATATTGGAAGCTTGAGTCTCCGTCCGGAGCGGCAGAACTTTACGAACGAAAAAAGGACTATAATCTCGTCCAGAATCAGGAGAACATTTTTCAGGAAAATAAAGAATTTCTGCTGAGCTTAAAGGAGAGCGAATGGAGGCAAAAAACACTGGAAGAAAGAACAATTGCAGCGCAGAAGATGGTACGGCTTGAAACAGAACGACTTGGAATTCCCGGAATTCCGCTGTATGTGAAAGAGACAGGATCATCGAATTGCGTTGCATTATATAATAATGAAGAGAACGAAATATGGTATGCTCCAGAGCATTTAACATCTCAGACAGCAGAAGAATTTTTTACGGGAATTTGCGAAGAATGTTATCATGGAATGGAGTATTATCTGCTGGAGCGAATGGACTGGAATTCGGAAATGGCGAATACTGCTTATTTTGAAGAAATGAGGAAGTGGAAACTAAATGATAATCGCTACATATCTGGACGCGACGAGGGCGATTCGTTTGAAGCATATCAATCACAGCCGCTGGAAGCATCTGCCAAAAAGTATGCCAGTTCCGAAACAGAGGCACTGATTCATTTTATTGCTGTGTACGGCGATGAATAAAAATCTTTTAGGGGGGAGGGAGAAAAGGAGCGTCGGGAAAAAATAAAAAAATTAGCACTCACCTATTGACAGTGCTAATAACTAGTGTTATAGTACGGATAGAACAAAGAAAAGAAAAGAAATTTTACATCCACGCTCTTTTTGTTCGGAGCGAATGTTAGCATTTGATAGATAAGGAGGAAGCCGATTATGAATATTAGTAAATTCACACAAAAATCGCTGCAGGCTGTACAGGACCTGGAAAAGACCGCATACGATTTCGGCAACCAGGAAATAGAGCAGGAGCATCTGTTGTATAACCTCCTGCATCAGGACGACAGCCTGATTCTGAAAATGATCGAAAAGATGGAAATCAACAAAGATCATTTTCTGAACCGTGTCGAGACGGCGCTGAACGACCGCGTCAAAGTATCCGGCGGTCAGCCGTATATCGGTCAGTATCTGAATAAAGCATTGATAAATGCTGAGGATGAGGCGAAAGCCATGGGAGACGAGTATGTTTCCGTAGAACACCTCTTCCTGGCAATGCTGAAAAACCCAAGCCCGTCCATGAAAAAACTGTTTCAGGAGTACGGCATCACAAGAGAACGTTTCCTGCAGGCATTAAGCACCGTGCGCGGAAACCAGAGAGTTACCACCGACAACCCGGAGGCAACATACGACACCCTGGAAAAATATGGCCAGGATATCGTAGAAAAAGCCAGAAACCAGAAAATGGACCCGGTTATCGGCCGTGATACCGAAATTCGGAACGTTGTCCGTATCCTGTCCCGTAAGACAAAAAACAATCCGGTTCTGATCGGTGAGCCTGGTGTTGGTAAAACCGCAGTCGTAGAAGGCCTGGCCCAGCGAATCGCCAACGGCGATGTACCGGAGAGCCTGAAAGATAAAACCATTTTCTCCCTCGATATGGGAGCCCTGGTAGCCGGAGCAAAATACCGCGGCGAATTCGAGGAGCGTCTGAAAGCCGTTCTGGAGGAAGTCAGAAAGAGCGACGGAAAAATCATTCTGTTCATCGATGAGCTGCACCTGATCGTCGGCGCCGGAAAGACCGACGGCGCGATGGATGCCGGAAACATGCTGAAACCTATGCTGGCACGAGGCGAACTGCACTGCATCGGTGCCACAACGCTGGATGAGTACCGCCAGTACATCGAAAAAGATGCCGCCCTGGAGCGCCGTTTCCAGCCGGTTCAGGTTGATGAGCCGACCGTAGAGGATACGATTTCCATCCTGCGTGGCTTAAAAGAGCGCTACGAAGTTTACCACGGCGTAAAAATCACCGACGGTGCCCTCGTTGCAGCCGCGACCCTTTCGAACCGTTACATCAGCGATCGTTTCCTGCCGGATAAAGCAATCGACCTGGTCGACGAGGCATGCGCTCTGATCAAGACAGAACTGGATTCCATGCCGGCCGAGCTGGATGAGCAGCGCCGTAAGATTCTGCAGATGCAGATCGAGGAAGCCGCACTGAAAAAAGAGACCGACAATCTGAGCCGCGAGCGTTTGGAAACACTGCAGAAAGAGCTGGCTGAGTTAAAGGATACCTTCAATTCTGCAAAGGCACAGTGGGAAAATGAAAAGAGTTCCGTTGAGAAACTGTCCAAACTGCGTGAGCAGATCGAGGACATGAACCGCCAGATCCAGAAAGCAAAGAATGATTACGATCTGAACCGCGCCGCTGAACTGCAGTACGGTGAACTCCCGAAATTACAGCAGATGCTGGAAGCAGAAGAGAAAAAAGTTAAAAATGAAGATCTCTCCCTGGTACACGAGAGTGTAACGGATGAAGAGATTGCCAGAATTGTCTCCCGCTGGACCGGAATCCCGGTTGCAAAACTGACCGAAGGCGAGAGAACTAAGATCCTCGGCCTGGAAGAGGAACTTCACACGAGAGTTATCGGCCAGAATGAGGCAGTCACCAAGGTTTCGGATGCGATCATCCGTTCCAAAGCCGGAATCAAGGATCCGACAAAACCGATCGGTTCATTCCTGTTCCTTGGACCTACCGGTGTCGGTAAAACAGAGCTTGCGAAAACGTTGGCAGAAAAGCTGTTTGATGATGAGAACAACATGGTTCGAATCGATATGAGTGAATACATGGAGAAATACTCCGTCTCCCGTCTGATCGGAGCGCCTCCGGGATATGTAGGCTACGAGGAGGGCGGCCAGCTGACCGAGGCAGTGCGCAGAAAACCATATTCTGTTGTTCTGTTCGATGAGATCGAGAAAGCGCATCCGGACGTCTTCAACGTTCTGCTGCAGGTACTCGATGACGGCCGTATCACCGACTCCCAGGGCCGTACCGTAGACTTTAAAAATACGATCCTGATCATGACCTCCAATATCGGCTCCCAGTATCTGCTGGACGGCATTCAGGACGACGGCAGCATCTCCGAAGAGGCGAGAAACCTGGTCATGCAGGATCTGCGTGCACACTTCCGTCCGGAGTTCCTGAACCGTCTGGATGAAACAATTATGTTCAAACCATTGACAAAAGACAACATTGGTCATATCGTAGATCTGTTGCTGAAAGGACTGAACAAACGTCTGGCAGACCAGGAGCTTACCGTCGAACTGAGCCCGGCTGCAAAACAGTTTGTCATCGAGGGCGGCTACGACCCTGTTTACGGCGCCCGTCCATTGAAACGTTTCGTACAGAAAGAGGTAGAAACCAGCACCGCAAAACTGATCCTTGGCGGTCAGGTCAGCGAGGGCGATACGATCCTTCTGGATGTGGAAAACGGCGGCCTGAAGGCAATGATCAAACCAGGTGTGGAGGTAGTAGACGAATGATGCCGAAAGATCCCGTAATGCTGCTGAGCTATGTCAATACGCAGTTAAGAGATTTTTACCCGTCGCTCGCAGAATTCTGCGCGGCCATGCAGACAGAGGAATCCGATCTGCGGGAAAAACTGGCGCTCATCGACTATGAGTACGATGAGAAAACGAACCAGTTTGTATAAGAATAACCAAGCCCTGAAAAAAATGGCGGAAAAAGGCGTTCCGTATGTGGAAAAAACACATACGGGGCGCCTTTTTTACGCAAAGCGTGTTTCTTATAACTGACAGGAAAAATCATATCTATAATAGAAGAAATGTGGTAAAATGGAGGAAAAGAAAATCCGCTGAAAATGGGGAAACAGCGGATCTGGAGAAGGAGGAAATAAATATGTATTTTGGTGTACAGATGTATGGGGTATCCAAAGAATGGAAACAGGATCCCGAAGGATTTTTAAAGAAAATCTATGAGGCAGGCTACCGCCAGATCGAGCCGTGTCTCGGATTCCGTGTTGATGCCAGGGACTACGGTTTCTGGATCCCGGAGGATCTGGAGCAGGCAATGCCGCTGCTTGCAAAATACCACATTGAGGTTCATGCGGTCCACATTTTCCTGGATGAATACCACTATGAAAGAGAACTTGCCATTCTTACAGAACTGGCGCAGAAATACCACATTTCCTGGTTTGTCGTAAAGAGCCCGGCACGCCTGACAAAAGATGTTCTGGACGAAACCGCTGCAAGATACCGCGAACTGGCAGAAGAACTGGAAAAAGCCGGAGCAGGTCTTCTGGTCCACAACGAAAAAGAAGATATCTGTATCCGCGTGAATGGAAAAACAGCGTACGAATATCTCCTGGAAGCCTGCGGTGAAAAAGTCGGAGCAGAAGTAGATGCCGGCTGGATGTACTGCGGCGGCGTCGACCCGGAAGAGTTCCTCTGGGCGCATGCGGACCGAGTCAAAGCCGTTCATTATAAAGATATGAAAATCACCGGCCAGGAAGCGCCGCTTGGAAAAGGCATGGTTGATCTGAAAGCCTGCTTCCAGTTCGCCCGCGCAAACGGTGCACTGCAGATTGTGGATATGGATGCGGCAACACTGGAGGATACCTGCCGCGCCGGAAAAATGCTCTCCGGATGGACGGGGGACAGAGACAACACCGACAGCATTCTCTGCACGATGGATGTGGAGACCGGAGAAGAAACCGTGCTGCATGAGTTTCCGGGAATCATCGAGGCACCGAACTGGCTGAACGATGGAAACACCCTGCTTTATAATGCGGATGGAAAAATCTACCGCTATGAGATCGACAAAGACCATGTGGAGCAGGTTGATACCGGTTTCTGCGTGCAGTGCAACAATGACCACGTTCCGTCACCGGACAACCAGCTGCTGGCGGTAAGCTGCATGCCGCCGGAACTCACAGATGGAACGTATGAATCCCACATCTACGTGCTCCCGATGACAGGCGGTGAACCAAAAGACCTCACCGGACCGGGTCTCAGCTATCTGCACGGCTGGTCGCCGGACGGAAAAGAGCTTGCGTACTGTGCCTTCCGCAAAAAGCCGGAGGAGGAGACCATGCGCATTGAGATCTGTACGATTCCATCAGACGGCGGCGAGGAAACCTGCCTGACGGACGGCAAAGGCTACAACGACGGTCCGGAGTATTCACCGGACGGAAAGCACATCTGGTTCAACAGCACCAGAAGCGGTCTGATGCAGGTATGGCGGATGAACCGTGACGGCAGCGGTCTCACCCAGATGACCGATTCCGATGCCAACAACTGGTTCGGCCACGTTTCGCCGGATGGAAAACACGTCATTTACCTGACCTTCGCTAAAGGTGAGCTGGAACCGAATGAGCATCTGCCGAACATGTATGTATCGCTTGGAATGATGGATTATGACGGACAGAATAAGAAAAAACTGCTGGATCTTTTCGGCGGCCAGGGCAGTATCAACGTCAACTCCTGGGCACCGGACAGCCGCAGAATTGCGTATGTGAAATATGTGCTTCATCACAAATAAAGGAATATCTTAAGAAAATCTGACGGGCCGTAAAAATTCATGGAAGTATTGTGAAAAAACGTTGAAAGTATTTTAGCGGAAATGCACAAGAATTCTTACGAATTTTTACGGCCCGTTGACTCTTTTTCTGACACACGTATAATGAAAGTAACAAGAGAAACTGCGGCCCCTGGCGGCTGCAAAACAATCAAAAGGAAAGGAGGATTTGTGTTATGAAGAAAACGAAAAAAATGCTTTCGTTTGTACTGTCCATGCTTCTGATCGTGACGATGTTCCCAACCATGGCATTCGCAAAAGAGGAAGCCAAAACGTGGAAGTTCGGAGAGCTTTCGCTGAAAGCAGGCGACGTTCTCGGCAAAGATACGGAGATTAAAAATGATGCAGAGAACAGAGAAATCCGAATACTTTCAGAAAAAACAAATCCGGATGAAAAGAAAGATGACAAAGAAAGAATAAAAACAGAAAAAGAGGCTGTGATCGCAGCGGCGGCTTCCTGGGATCTGAAGGATCTTACGGAAAAGGCCAAAAAGGCTCCGGCAGATTATCTGCTTAAAAAGGCAGACAGCTGGAACGGAAGCTGGATTGTAACAAAGATCGCAGAAACGGAAACAAAAGATGCCATTGAAATCCAGATAAGAACCTATGAGTACGCAGCTGTAACAGAAATCCAGGGCATACCGAAAGAAATCCCGGGAACCACCGCACTGACGGGCAAAGCAGTTCCAGAAAATGCAGATCAGAAACAGATCACATGGGAAATCACGGATGCCGGAATGACAGGTGCTGTTTTAGACGGCACAAACCTGAAAGTAACGAATGCCGGAACCGTAAAACTTCTGGCGACAATCAAAGACGGAAAGAAAACCGGCGTTGACTTCACACAGGAATTCACTGTGATTGTAAAAGCCGCAGATTACACCAAAGTAACAGAAGCGCTGGCGCTGATCCCGGAGGACATGGGCCGGTATACAGAAGAAAGCGCGGCAGCTGTTCAGAAAGCAAAAGATGCGGTAAAAGAGAACCTGCCATCAGCTGAACAGGAAACCGTAAATGGTTATGCGGCAGCCATTCAGACAGCAGTAAACGCACTGACGCTTCTTGGCGCAGATTACACAGAAGTTGATGCAGTACTTGCCAAAGTTCCGGGAGATCTTTCTATCTATACGGAAGAGAGCGTGGAAGCACTGAATGCAGTCATCGCATCCATCGACCGCACCAAAACGGTAGAAGAGCAGCAGGCAGTTGCTGCTTATGCGGAAGCACTGGAGAATGCAATTGCAGCACTGGTACGCAAACCGGTTCCGGCAGATTATCAGGGAGTGGAAGAACTCCTGGGAAAGATTCCGAAAGACTTATCCATTTATACCGAAAAGAGTGTAAACGCACTGAATGTGGCAAAAGAAGCCATTGTATGGGATCTGGATGACAGCAGACAGGAGGAAGTCGATCAGTTTGCAGAAAACCTGAAAGCAGCTCTTGACGGACTGACCCTGAAACCGGCGGACTACAGCGCCGTAGACGCGGCTCTTGCCAAAGTTTCGAATGATCTGAGTATTTATACGGAAGAAAGCATTCAGCCGCTTCAGACAGCGATCAACAGCGTAGAAAGTGGAAAAACCATTCTGGATCAGGCAGAAGTAGACGGCTGGGCAGCAGCAATTGAAAATGCACTGGCAGGACTGCAGGTTCGGAAAGCAGATTATTCCAAAGTAGAGGAAGCCATCAAAAAGATTCCGGCGGATCTCAGTCTGTATACCGATGCGTCTGTAAAAGCACTGGAAGATGCAAAGAACAGCGTCGTAACCGAGCGGCCGGTCACAGAGCAGGAGAGCGTAGACGGTTACGCAAAAAAGATCGAGGCAGCGATTGCCGGCCTTACGTATAAAGATGCGGACTACAGCAAAGTAGATGCCGCAGTGAAGAAGATTCCAAACGATCTGAAGAAATACACGGACGAGAGCGTAAAAGCAGTCAATGATGCAAAAGCAGCGATTGTACGCGGAAAGAATATCACGGAGCAGAAGACGGTGGATGGTTATGCGGCAGTGCTGGAAAAAGCGATTGCCGGCCTGAAACAGAAACCGATGACTGCGCAGAATCTTCCGAAGATTACCAAAGGAGTCAATCAGTCAGGTATGCAGGGCAAGGAGCTTTCCTTCACCGCAGATTTTGAAGCAAAGGATCTCAAAAAGGTTCTCATCGACCAGAAAGAGATTGATGCGAAGAATTATGTGACGGCTGGAAAAGAGAATACGCAGGTTACGCTGAAGGCAGAGTATACAAAGAGTCTGGCAGAAGGCAAGCATACGATTTCGATCGTTTCAAGCAAGGGCCAGGCGGATACCGTATTCTATTTGAAGAAAGCAACAAAGAGTCCGGACACGGGAGACCGCACACAGGTGATGATGTGGGTGATCCTGCTCGGCGTTTCTGCAGCAGCAGTGGTCGGAGCAGTTGTTTATCGTAAACGTGAGAAATAAGAGTTGAAAGGGAAGGGGCGCCGGAAGGCGCCTTTTCTTTTGGACGGTTTTGGATAGATTGTAAATAGTCAGATAAAATACGAAATATGCAGAATTAACTATATTTTTCTAAAAATAAGAAAATTCGAAAAAAGGTGTTGACTTTTGCTTTTGGCGGTGTTATTATAACTAAGCTGTCAGCGAGAGCTGATGCGAATGAGTTTCTTTGAAACAGAAAAATCTAGTTCGGAGCCGGGTGGCTGCCGCGGGTTGGAAAAACTGCTTCAAAAAAACCTGAAAAAAGTTCTTGACAAAAGCAAACGAGTTTGATAAAATGAACGAGTTGCTGATCGAGAGAACAGCAAAGAAGTTCGAAAGAGCT